>Ga0136601_1000618_pt1 | contig 14261 bp, 16 predicted proteins | sample AntRauMFilla2699_FD_181020 | JGI IMG/M metagenome (GOLD analysis project Ga0136601, IMG submission 181020) | Saline lake microbial communities from Rauer Islands, Antarctica - Metagenome Filla 2 #699 | ecosystem: Environmental > Aquatic > Non-marine Saline and Alkaline > Saline | place... | reverse complement strand
CTTTTTGCCGCAAAAAGATAATCAGTATCTTCTGGGTCTACAGTACCAGTGATTATCGTGTGACAAAAATCATCTTGTCTTGTAGGATTCCATTCATGCAGAATACCAATTTTGTCTAGGAGTCCATCTTTAATAGTATATGGTAAAACGCCAACTGTCATTTTTTTATAATCTATTTTAACTCTACCCTGTTTTTTAACAACGTTAAATCTCTTCGATTCATATTTTAAATTTTTATCTTTCATACTGTGATTGGTGTTTTCGAATACGAACCTTTAAGTTGAACCTTTATACTTTCCACTAATTCCTTTTTATCGATAGAAGAAATCAAATATTCAACAATGCTTTCTTCACTATCTTCAAAATTGTCAATAATCAGATCGTATGTACCTTGTGTAATAATATCTAAACGTAATGTTATATTAATAGGTTTGGTGACCTTTTTTGATTTTTCTAAGAGTGCTATTATAGGATCATTAGGATAAAGATTTTTAGGTTCCTCTTTAATTTGTTGTTTAGGTGTCGATGTGATGATGGGTTTGGCTTGTTTGGTTTTAGGTTTTTTCGTGATCCGACGCTTACCATGATCTGGTCCAGGAACAGTATATATCCCACCGTCTTTACCTTTCATTTCTACTAAATCATCTATAACTTCTTCTCTGATAATATAACCTTCGTCTTCTGAATTTACTGGTATAAGAAATTCTTCAATAAGTTCGATGTTAATTCTTCTACCATCTTCAAAAATCAGAAATGACATCTCGCCTTCTTCTTCTACATCGATAGCTTTAGAATATTGTTCAATGTATTCACCTTTTTGCCATTGGTATAATTGTCCTTGCATTTGTTTAATTTTAATAAGTGTATATGTATTTTCCGAATTGCTCTTTGTGTTTTCGCATCCAGGGTTTTGGGAATCCTTGTGATTTCCACTCAACGAAGTCTTTCCAGAAGACTTCCAAAACTTTGATAAAATGTTCTTCATACTTACCTTGACAATCTTCATAAACTTGATTTAATGGCGCCTCGAAAATTAAATTAGTATTTTCTACTCTCCAGCAAAAAAGTAGTGATGCACTGGTCCCATACTTTTTAATTCCGTACTCAATTGTAACTTCTCGCCAACCATTTGGAATAACTTTAATCTGATTAATCTCTTCAATTTCGTTAAACTGTTGTGTGTCCATTTAATTTACTTTTCATAAGTTTCATCTACAACTTCATCTAATAATTTTACTACTTGATCAATTTTACCTTGAATGTTTTTTCTCTTTTTTATAACATTTGGTTTACTTGAATTTTCTTTCCACCAACTGATCAAGTCCAGTTTTAAAGTATATAGCTTATCAGCTTCTTTGTTTTCTAAGACTTTTTTGAAACTTTTCATTTTGTGTATTAAATTTTATATCTATGACCTTCTGTGTTAAATCTAGATGGCCTAGAATGACCTCAGTTATACTTGTTAATATAATATATATTAATCATTTAACATTAAACTAGTATCAAGCTGTGTATTTTTCGTGAGGTTCTGTACACCAGAATAGTTTAATACATCAACAACATTAGATTTTTTAATTGCTGATATTTTCCATTTTTGTGGTGAACCTTTATAATCTTCTTCAACAATTTCAATCGCATGCTTTGCGCTTGCTGCATTTACTAGATAAGGATGTCTAACACCCTTTTCTTTGCCTTTTGAATCTTCTTGATAAACAGTTACATTCACTGCCCATAATCCCATGTCTACATTTTCCATTTTAAAATGATTTAAGTAATTTTTGTAATTCCAGTGGATTAACTATTTCTTTATCCGTTCCACTATCCAGATTTAATAAATATGGTGACTTGGCCAATTTGTCATAATATATCTGCCAATTATCACCACTAATTGTAAATTCAAAATTAAAATTTCTGTCGAATCTGTCGTACTCTGCGTTTTGTGTAATTACAGTTTTAGGTAAATCATCTACCAAATCTTGTAGTTCTTTAATTTCTATTTCACCACCAGGCGAAGCTTTTCCTTCAAAAAGTTGAATATGTTCAAGCACAAATCTCATTCCTATACCTGATTTAGATGGTTCAACATCTTGATCCCAGTCAATTTCTCTACCTAATTGAATTCTGATCTCATCCTCTACTGTATCAAGTAGAGGATCGTTCTTTCCAGCAAGAACTTTTTTGACTGCTGAAGTCATGGCTTTATCAAAAGTCACAATTACTTCATTTCCATCAAGTTTAAAATTTGCGTCGAGATGTTCACCACTCCACCCATTTTCTAAAAGTTGATTCTCAAAATTTTCGTAAGATTTTAAATTTTTCATTATATGTTATTTTCTTTATAGATTATATATCAATTTTTAAACAACATAAAAAAGCCCGAGCATTAATTTGCTCGGGCTTTAATCCACAGAATGGATTAATTATGAAAAGAAAATCTTATGCGAACGCAATATCATTAACAGGATAATCCACGTTAACATTTCCAGCCACATCTTCCAAATCAAGATTTTCTTTGAAAAACAGATTAGAGGCGCTTAGTTGGATATCTCTAGAAACTGTGTCAGACAATCCAGTTTCTTTTTGGTGAGAACCTAACCAGGTAAGCATATTAAAAAATTGATATGCATTGATTCCTGAATTTGCGGTTGATCTCCATTTTTTCGATTTTTCCGCAATATTTTCTCCATAAGCTTTATAGAAAGGCTTATCATCAAAATATTGATTACGAATTTTTTCGAAAAGGTGTTGTTTTTCTTCGTCGGATGTAATGAATTTCTTGCGGAAAATATCAAATTCATTAATTGAGATGTTGTTTTTGATCAAGTGATTAGCTTGAATCATGATTGCTTCATTCAAAGATTCCGTACCATCCAAAATATTTTTTTCAATCAATCTGGATATTTTCTTAACATTGAATTTACTTTGGTTAATTGAAGAGCTAAACATGTTTTGGCGACTTCTCATTCCATTAGTACAAACCAATCTTTCGAAAAATGGTGAAGTAGAAAATTGTGAAGTATTGAATGTGAATGAATGACCGCCATCCCAAATATCTTTTCCATCCTTAAAGATATCAATACTTGATTCTCTGTTTAGCAGGGATAAATCAAAAATTCTTCGGTATTGATCAAAATTAAATGATCCCAAATCATATTCAATTTCAGATTTTCCTAAAGACTCTGTAATTGAGTTTATGAAAAAATCATAATCTCCAGGATCGGCAGCAGGTTTGTCTTGTTTTTTACCAAAAACGTTTTGGATAATTTCTTTGTTTTCTGAGTCGGTTTCAAAATTTCCATAAACAACCCGATCACCTTGTGCATCTTTAAGTTTTTTAGAAATCATTTCCCAGTCACGATCTTCCAATTTTTCAGAATAATTGATAAATCCACTTTTGACTTGCAACTCATTCAAAATTTTTCTTTGTGCAATTTTTGAAAGTGGTGTATCTTGAAAATATAATTTAGAATCATTGATTTCAATGTCTCTAAAATTAATTTCTTTACGAACAGTTTGCTTTTTCAGCGGTTCAATTGCGGCGGAGAATTTATCCTCAATCGCCTGGATTGTTTTTTGATTATTCATGTATGTGTTGTTTTTAATTACAGTACAAATATAATAAAAAATATTGGTACTATAAAATTTTTGTTTAGTTAATTTTTACGATTTTTTTGAGAACTTCTTTAAATTGTTCGTTTTTATACTCGGATAAATCACCTAAATTTTTATTGAAAAAATCTATATAATTACTAGCCGTTTCAGTAATAACGCAATTACCATTTTCATAAGTTCTCCATAAAGGTTTCTCAAGAACAATTTTAGGACCAAGCTTAACCTCTTCTTGTAAGACTTCTTGAGCTTTACTAAAATGTCTTTGATAAAAATGTGAGTTATCAGAAAAATGAAAATACTTTCCAATTTTTAATTCTGGATATAATTCTTTTAGTTCAAGAAATGTATTTTGATGAACTAACGAAAACCAAGGAGCATCATAAGATAATCCATAAAAAATATCGTTTGATCTCATTTGAACTTTCATATGAAGTTCATCGTTTCGAATAAAAAACAAAATATATTGAGTACACACAAAATCTTTATTTCCTTCATATTGAAAATCCTTACTTCCAATATATGCAATTGCTTGTCTAGAATTTTTATCTTTTCTTAAAGAATTTACTACCCATGCTATTGGTGTGATAGTATTGTTTATTTGTGTTAATAGAATTTTTCCATAATTAGAATTAATAGTTCCATCTGGATTTGTAATATTATTCCAGAAATTGGAAAACTTAGAAATAAATTCTGTTGTATTATCTTTTAATAAATACCATGCAACCTCAGCAGCAAAATATTTATAGTTGAATTTTCTTGCTTCGAAATCTATACATGGATATCTTGGATCAATAGAAAATCCTGTAAGTAGTGATTCTTTAACCAGTAAATCTCGTGGATTAACTGTACCATTCATTTCTGCAGATATCTCAATCTGCTCAATAAGTTCTTGGAATCTTTGATTAATTGAAGATTCGATCAAAAATTTCTTTTCTAATTTCTTTTCTGTCTCGGTAACGTTTTCCGTCATTTACTTTTATTTTTATTTTATTTGGTATTAGACTTTTATCCACTGCTTCGTGGAATAAATTGATTTCTTGCGTTTTACCTTCAATATCAGAACTGAATGAATGTCCATCATCATTCTCACACAAAAAATCTGGATCTGCATATAACATTACCAAATAAATGTTATTATCAGAAAAATTATAAAGATTTTCCAGATTATAAATCCAATTTGGATCATAGTCTCGATATAGTTTTCCATAAACATATTCTCCAATATGACTTCTGTTCCAAAGAATTAAATCAGAATTTTTATCATTATCATTAAGATACCAATCATCCAAAAAAGATTTACGTAAATCAAATTCCTTTTTAAATGTTGTCTTTTGATAATTAACTCTTTCATCATTAGTTTGACCTTTAGGTTTAAGCCAATGTCGATAAAGTAAACAGTCCGCAGTCAGTTTTATTCCATTACAAACTGTATCTTTTCCTACTCTATCACATCCTTCAATAATAATTGTTTTCATAAAAAAGTATATTAAAGTTTATATTAATACATTAATAAAAAGTTTTAAAATGCATCATCTATATTTTACTTCATCGATAAAATTGACGTTGGGATATTCTAACGATAATGTATAGTCATATACGGCTTTATTTTTATAATATGAGTTAGGATAAAGATTAACATTTTTTCCCAATATTGCAGCAATAATTGCAATATGTAATCTATCTGTGTTTACAATTTCGAAATCTGCTATATAATTAACAAAATCATCAAATACAGCTTGAGCTACTTCTAAATTTGTATGCTGATTTCTACGATTAAAAACACTGGATATATCCACATTATTAGATGGAATTTTTTTAACGTTATTAGAAGATTCGACATCCATTCTAAATATATTTCCTACTTCATATTTAGATTCCTTTTTATAAGATTCTAAATCTAGATGAAAAGCCATATCTTTATGTAAATAACATTTTTCAATAAATTTACTAACATATTCATGAGATATTCTTTCTCTGCAAAAAACAATAGAATCCTTATTCAGCATATTTAAAGACTTTTCGCTGTTCTTAATTGTATGCGGTAATATCATTATATGATTTTTTTCCGCATTTAATTTTATGAATTTTTTAGCCGGTTGGTATTTTCCAATCAAATTTCCACCCCCACCATAAACTAGATTTTCCCCAACATAAGTTGTAGTGTTTTTTCCTAATTCGAAGTTTAGATTATTTTTTTCAAAAAATTTAATAGTAGATTGTTGAATGACAACATCCCCAGCATTGCCTCTATTAGGTATGTAAATAAATCCCGATTGTAATTCCGATTGTAGTATATTTAAAAATTCCATATTTTCTATTTTCTTTGTTTAAAATAATTTTTTTGTTGAGCTAGAAGATTGTATATGCTCTTTGAATATTCTGTTTGTTCTTTTATCAATATTAGAGAATTTCCTTTCTTCTTTTCCTATGTATGAATACCCATCAGTCTGAGTAAATATTGCTGGATAATAATGGCATTGTAGAATTCCGAATTCGTTACACATCATAAACAATCTATGGTCAATATGAATATTCAATTTACTATTTTCTAATGCGTGATCAGAAATAAAAACTGTGGAAGCATTCTCATCCTCTACGATTTTTTCGATATTGAAAGCTATAGCGGTGGTCATAGAACTTTTTGAAAGATTAAACAAATTTTCTGAAACTCTATGAAACTCAAAATTTTCGTCTAACATCTGGTTAGTGATATTATAACCAAGCTTTAGATAAAACCAGTCGGTTTTTCTTATTTGTTCAACTAAATTTTGAGTCTCTTGATTAAAATCTATATCGGTTATTCTTGCATCATCTTCAAGAATCAAAATTCTTTTAAGTCCATTTTTCGCAGCCTGTTGACAGCATATATAATGTGAAGTTGCGCAACCAAGAGCTCCACTATTACTTTTAGGAATCTTTAGGCCTTTTTCAGCAAATACCTTTCTTGCATCATCTGGAGTCAATGCTTTGAATCTTTCATAAACAACGCCAAATGAATCCAGTTCTTTAGATAATCTTTCATATCTATCTTTGGCCGAGTCGAGGTTGGTAATATAAATCTTGTCAAAATATTCATTTAATATATGCATTTGTTTTGTTTATTTTGTTTAAAAGAGGGTTTTACCTTGAATAATTTTGTCATTTGTTGGATTATCGTACCAACTCGGAGACATTTTCCATTTATCGTTAGGTACGTCCCAATCATATCCATACCATTGTTCTAAATATTTTACAGTTTTACTAGGAATATTTACTTTTCTACCTTGCCATTCAATTTGTTCTAAATTCTCGATACATTCAGCAGGTGCTGGAAAGATTTTTTTAGGTGCTCTAATTTTTCCTGTAGTAATTGTCATAGTTCTTGTACCATCATAATTTGGATAGTACATATGTAAATCAATCCATAAATTACATCTTCTAAATTTGTAATTATCACCATTTTCATCTCTCTTATAAAATGAGCAAAATTTGTATTGATCTAAGTTTCCATTATCGTGTCGTATATTATATTTATCTCTGAAATCATTTAGCATTTCCTCAGTAACATCCTCGATATTAATTCCTAAATCTACATCGACGTCCCATGGAATATATTCACCATCTCTATACGCACCTAACAAAGTACCACAATCTAACCAAGCTTTCCCATTATGTTTTTCTATAATATCTAATGCTTCGAATAAAAGATTAGTTCTTTGTACACATAATGCTTCATTTTCAGAATTACTCAAACTTTTAAATATCTTATTTAGCATGATCTATATGTTTTAGTGTTATGTTTTTCCAATCTTCTAAAAACTCGTCTATTTCAAAAAACTCTCTCATTTCTTTTAATAACTGAATTCTTTCTTTTGGATTTTGATTATAATATTTGATTCTATCCTCGATATCTCGTGAATTAGATACTGCTAATTTGTCTTGAAATTTCTTAGGAATCTGTAAATAATCTGGATCATACATATGATCTAAAAATGGAAGAATGTTTAAATAAACATAATAAATAGGTCTAAAATTTAGACTATCATAAATAGAAACACATCGCAATACTAATGAATATTTATAAGCTACAATATGTTTTTTGACTTCTGATGGTAATAAATGTCCAGAAAAATTGGGATGATTTATGATAGCATTTTTAATGTCTGTGAATTTTTCATCAATAATCTGTAAACCCTTTTTGGTATGACCACTAGTTTCTTGTTTTTTAGTTCGGTAAATTCCATTATGTTTAATTGGGATCCAAAAATTAGATTTATCGTCTAATTTTAAATCTGATAAAAATTCATACCACATCTGCATTCTACTTCCCTTTTCTTGAATAATCGTTCCCATAAAGAAAAAATCTGTAGTTTTTTCTAAACTATATTTTTCTGTAGGATTTTCGTTGTTTTCAAAAATTAAATGTTGAAGATGTGCTATTGGAAATTTTTCGAAATTGCGAGTACCACGTTTATCTTCTTCAAAATAAAAATTGGTACATTCTATTCCATGGTGTTCCAAATATCGATAAGTATTTGCAGGATCAATAGAAAATGCAATGACTTTAAACGAATTTCTTTCTTTTAGAAAAACCGGCAAGTTCATCATGACATTTTTATGCCAGGCAGAAAACATTAAAATAGATGCATGGGTATCATAATTTTCATAGATATCGTACATAATTTCGTTAATACGCTGAATCTTTTTAGTATCTGCGCCTACATAATCATGAATTTCGTTTTGTATTTCTTTGAAATCTTTATGATAAGATTTACCATGAGGTAAAATCGCATACTCTGGTGTCGCATAAAAAATTAAATCAATTTCTAAATCACCGAACGCAGATTCAAATTCTTCCCATAAAATATTTCTGTTAATTTGGTTACTGTTAGGATCTTCTTTTTTGCGCTTAAATCTATTCTGATTTAAACTCGTATAACCTTTCATATCAATTAAATAGAAATTATCTATATCGATGACATTCTTTTTAATTTCCTTTCCAGCAAATACAATATTATATTGATCTTTTAATAATTCAATAATCTTGTGATTAAATCCATAAATATAGTCAAAATCACCAGCAAAATTTTTGTATGTGATTATTAATATAGTCTTTTTATTCGGATCTAATTTTTGTGGATTAATTAGTTCGAATATATTAGACTTATTTTGTATTTCGTCTTCTATTACAAATAAAGGTTTCATATTTAAAAAAGTGCTTTGGATTTATTTTCTTGTAAATCTATTCTTTGTTTGATATTGTTTTGTTTTAGAAACGGCGTTGCAATTTTTTCAATATCTTTATTGATAAATTTCATCACTTCGAATGTCCAGTCTTTTGCAGTGGTTACCGGTACGTTTTGGCAAATGTGATTGCTATTTTTTCTATTGTCATAATCGACCATAGTAAAATCATGTGGTAATCCCATTAACCATAAAGCTTCTCGGGTATTAATTGGTCTTTCTCCGTTCGGGTGGACAATTCCAGCATTCTTACTAATCAGCGCATTAATAGTATCTGTTGGTACTAATGGTGTAGCGTCCCACCAACCTTTACCCATAGATTGTTTATGTAGAATATGCTTAGCAGTCCTGACCATTTTATCATATCCATTTTCTTCACCCCAATCAACCATTTTCGGCATCAATTTTTCGGCTACACAATAATCCATAATTGATTTACACGTACTTTTTTGTACATCTGAAATTTTTATGTTTTGATCTTTTAAGAATTTAAACCAAAGACTATTCATACTTTCTAAGCCGAATTTTTCATCTTGCATAGAAGCATTTTCAGGAATTTGATCTAGATATTCTTTAAGAGTTGGTGCATCCCGCTCGGTATAATTCAGTATTGGCGCATGTTTACCTTGCCAAAAAAAGTAAAAAGTTCTAGTTCTATGTTGTGGTATACCATGTAAAAAGGTATTAGTTTTGACTAATGAAAGTACATAACCATTCTTTTCAGCAATTTCTCTCAATTTTTTGACTACACCTTCACCAGATTTTGTATATAGACCTGGTGCATTCTCCCCCCAAAAAACTTTGGGTTTAATTTGTTCTAAAACTAATTCTGCAGATTTATACATCCAATTATTCATTTCTGCATCAGATCCTCTTTTCTTAGAAGTATTTAACATAGAAAGTCCTGCACATGGGCACACTGCAGACACAAAATCTACATTTTGAAAAGTATCGTCTTCAGGTAATTCATTAGTTTCTGGGTCGACTACATAATATGGGGTATCTTTAAAATGATTAACACAATGAGAATCATTGCCTGCAAACGCTGGATAAGATATTAAAAAGTCCGGATTATCTCCGGTTGCTTGTTGGTTGGATATGGTCATTCCCCCGATTAATGGAACTATAGTACCGAATCTCCAATGTCCATCCTTAGAAAATTTATTCTTCATAATTTAAAATAATTTTTTAACTTTGCGCTTACGAATTAGTTCATCACTAAATCCATGTTGCAATTCTACATCAATATTAGCCCGTTGAAGATATGGATTAATTGCGTCGACGACACAAGTTCCGTTTGTGACACCTTCCATATATTTTTCTTGAGCCTTTTGTATGAGCTTGATTCTTTTATCTGGATTTTTTTCTAAAAATGAAATCTTCTTTTTTAAATCTTCCGGATTTTTTACTCTAAAAAATGAATCCTCTCCAAATGATAGATTTTTTTCATCATAACTAGGATGCAAAAACGGGACAACACCCAATTTCAACATCTCACATATTTTCGTAGTTACCCATAAAGGTTCTGTTGGAATCAATAATGTGTACCTAGTTTTCTTGAAAATTTCATCAATTTCAGTATGTGGCTTTAAGCCTTTAAAATGTTGATAATCTTTAACATAAGATTCTCCCCATTTACCATAAATCGAAACATCTTCATTTCCATCTACGTCTAAAAACCACTCCTTTAGAATAGAATATCTAGGATCATGTTTATCTTTACCATAAGCTGCCTGCATAGCTACAATAGAAAACTTTTCAGTTTTCTCTATGTTGGCAGGGTCTATGATTTTTTCACTGATATTATTAAGCCAAATCATTTTACTGTATGATAACTTAACAACATCAGTAGTCATTTTGCCACCATCATCCGGCATTTTATCATAATGATGAAGTATATAATCATCATTTTTGTAAAATCCCATGATTTCTTTGGGTAAATTAAACATATCCAGATATTTTGTATGTGTATTAGTATACAAAAATCTGCCATCATTAACTACCAAAAAATATGGAATTTCTGAATTGTTTAGATAATACATTTGTGAAGAACAATAGCGTATTGTCATTTCTAAACATTTAGCTTTTTCTTCAGGATTTTTTACTTTAGGTATAATATTTGGTATAGAAATTCTAGTAAGACCTTGTGTAGAAAATACAATTGCAAAATCAGGTTGCTTAAGATGAGAAATTTTGTTCCAAAGATCAGCGTAAGATTCTTGTTTTTTACTATTAGGTTTGTCTACTTTAAATTCCGCATAAATGTTACGAATAACTTTTCTAGGATCAAAATCAATTTTTTCATCATCAGTCAATTGTTCCCAATCAGAAACTTGTAAAAGCCAAATTTCCGAAATACTTGGATTTCTGGCCAACGCCCAAATCAAATTATAATATTCTAAACGACCAAACGATCTTTTGATTCCATCTTTCCTAAATCGGATAATTGAACCCATGGGAAATACCGCTACTTTAATACCAGATCTTTTCATTATATTTTATATTAATCTAGACTTGAAAAGTTTTAATAGAATCAGTTTATTTTAGAAAATTATGTAACTTGTTCCATTATGCTACTTCATATAATCCTAATTCAACAGCCAATTCGTTATTCACATTTCTACGAATACTTTTGAGTGTGTCTTCGGAAAGAACTTTACCATCTAAATAAATCATTGTAAGTAAAGAATTTTCTTCTTGTTCTCTACTAACCTGATCTCTCATAATATACTCTCCATTTTCTTTAAGTACTTGAATAAATCCTTTAGCACTAGTTTTATTTGTACCTACCGATGTTAGTGGGTCTTTGAATATGTCTCTTTCTTCCATTTTTCCATCAGGATGTTGAATAGTTATATGAGTAGCTTTAACGGCAAATCCATGGTTATCACGAGTGTTATACTGATATGTGAAGGATCCTATTCCAAGTACAACGTTTGTAGTCGCAAATCCTTTGCTGGCTAGTCTCTCACAAATCTGATTTGCTCTTTCGAAATTAATACTATCACCATAAATTGCGCCAATGTGTTCATTTAAAACTTTGAATCCATCTTCATTTATTTGCCCTCCAAAGATTTCCCATAATAATTGCACGACTCCTTTATCAGCAGGAGTCTCTTCTAAATCTGCATATTTAAAATTGTTGCCTGAATGTGAAATTACAGTAAAGAATTCGTTTTTTACATAGTATTTTGGATCTTTTATTCCATAAGTTCTATAATATTTTTCTGCTTCTTCGTGTGTATCAAATCTATTATGATCAAAACCACAAATAATATCAACAGGATTTCCAGAGTCAGGTCTAATAACCAGTTTTCCTGCTCTTTTTAGAATTTCGTCCTTTAATTCAGGAAGATATTTTACTATCACTTTCCATAAATCCCAAGTATCAGAAACTACTGATAAGATTCCTGTCGGGAAAAGACGCAATAATCGTCTGAATGTTTCAATTTCACTATCTTTTTCTCCAGCACACATGACACTGTGTTCTGTAGCATTTACAGAATGTATAATAGGACCTTGATCACCATAATAATATCTTGCTGCATGAATTACTGGTATTGTATCACTTCCAAGGAATGATGATGCATGACCTAAACCTGATGAAGCAGCAGCATAAATAGAATCCATTCCTCGCATTGAAAAATCATGTGCCTGAAATTCTACAATAGAAACATTTTTGCTATCAGTTTTCATTGCCCATTTAGTCAAAGTTTTCTTGAACTCGTACGCAATAGTTGCAGATGTCATAGGTTTCCATAACAAATTAGAAATAATAGTCTCCAAGAAATTAGGTAACCAGAAAAAATCTGGCAAAGTATTTACAATTGTAAGTACAGGAACCTTTATTGGGACCTTTACACCTTCTGGTAAAGCTTTTATTTTTACAGGAAGATATCCTAAATCCCAAAGTCTTTCAATATGCGAAACATCATATTTCATATCTAGATATAACGAAAACTCCTTTTTGATTTCACTACATACTTCGGCTTTAATTTTATTTCTTGCGGTTTCTTTAGCTTTTTGTTCAGGTAATCCTTGTCTAAATAAATGAAAGGCAAGTCTTTCAACATCTTCATGTCTAAAAAATGTTTCGTTAAACATATCGTTGATTTCTGTGACTGCCATTTTTTGACCCACAGCAATAACATACTCGACATTGTTGATTGCGTATTTAAAACTGCGGGGTGTTAAATTATCATATACCTCAATAGTTCCTTCAGGATACATTATGTGATGGCCTGTTTTATAACCATCGGTTGCTAAGAAAGCGTTCATTTTTCTCATATCTTTTTATTTATTATTTGGGTTTTCGTAATATTTATAGTCATATAATTCTTCATCTCGCAAAAAATCATTTGATAAAAATTCAGATACATGTATTGGATTCATTCTAAGGTCTCTAACATCTTTAAGTGTCGAGTGCGTATCTTCAATCAGAGTGACATCACGTTTATCAGTTTTGAGTTTTATTCTTAGATTTTCTAACATTTCTGCTTTATGCTTTCCAGCATTTACAAAAAATCTGCGTTCTCTTGGTATGTTAAAATGTTTATCTAACCAATCATGTTTTTCAGTATACGAATATGAATTCGGTGTTGCTGATAAAATATAAAGTGTATGTTTTTCAGAATCAAGACTATTAAGTTTATCAATAACTTGATGAACAGGTGGTAAAATAGTAAAAATTTCGCTATTAACAAAATCTATTTTTCCTTCAAATTCTGGCAAGACAGACTGTCCCGCAATAACTCCATCCATATCTATAAAAATATGTTTGTTTGTGAAATATGGAACTATAGTAACACTATCTACAACATCTTTAAGTATCTCATATTGTTTACGTTCTCGAGCTGCCTTTGTTACAATATCATGCACTGGAACTTTGCGGACCCGCTTCTCATTTCTAAGAAGACAAACTTGGAGCGGCGTTTTAATATGTATAAGTTCAATTTCATAACCTTTTAAACGTAGATCAGACATAATTCTACGAGTATATGAATTGTTAATGCCACCACCGTCCATGATAATGTGTTTTGATCCAAATTCTGAGTATTCTTTCATTTGCCTTTCGGCCTCTTTAACTGACCACTCATGAATTTTATACGCATGGTCGGGATCATAATCTTCATGATTTTCTTTAAGATCATCTGCAGATACTAAAACTAATCCTGTGTCTGACCAATCACCATATTCTATTCTGTTTCCTATATAAGTCGACTTGCCTGCTAATGGCAGTCCAAGAAGAATTGTTGCTTTTTTATTCATTGCGTTGCGAAATAAATGTGGTAAAAAGAATGTTAGAATTTAGAATGGTATTATCGTTTGTTAGATATTTGATATAAGTATTCGAAATACTGTTTGTAGTAAAAATTTTATCGAAATGTTCTAATAATGGATCAAGACCTTTAGAAAATATTCCATGT
>Ga0136601_1000612_pt1 | contig 14324 bp, 12 predicted proteins | sample AntRauMFilla2699_FD_181020 | JGI IMG/M metagenome (GOLD analysis project Ga0136601, IMG submission 181020) | Saline lake microbial communities from Rauer Islands, Antarctica - Metagenome Filla 2 #699 | ecosystem: Environmental > Aquatic > Non-marine Saline and Alkaline > Saline | place... | reverse complement strand
ATAGTTTCCGGGTCTTGTACACACTGGTCAATTTCCTCAACATTAAAACCTAGACTTGAAACTATTTGGTCTGTGTTATTTTTCAAAATTGAAGCGGGGGCATTATCAAAAATTCTATTTGTAAATTCCCAGAATTTTGCATTACCACCAATTTTTGCAACACATTCAGACGTTAGGGAAATTCTTTTTGAATTTATATGAACTTCATCAAGAGGAAGTTGACGATATACCCATGCAACCCTACCATCGGCACCAAAATCATCCATGATTCTTCTCATTGTTGTGTGAAACTCCTGACAGTATGGACATTCAAAATCTGAATATTCAATTACGATTACATCAGCATCAGGGTTTCCTAAAATATGATCATCTTCTGTAATGGGTTGAATTTTGGGTGCTTCTTCGGTAAATTCTGCATTATTTTTATTATTGAAAAATTCTCCAATAAAATTTGTTCTTGAAATATAGATGGAGCTTGCTATTACTACACCTGAAATTAAAATTGTAAAAGTAAAACCTAATGAGTTATTTTTGTTCATAATTGTGATATTATTTAATCACTAAATTATATCACATGGAAATATTCTATTCATATTTAAATTCTATTTTACTTGGGTTTATTCAAGCCGTAACAGAATTCTTGCCAATATCTTCATCAGGTCATCTGATTATTTTTCGAGATTTGACAAAAACTCAATTTTCATATGGATTAGCATTTGATTCTGTTCTTCAGTTGGCAACAACATTGTCTGTAGTAGTTTATTTTAGAAAAGATATTTGTAGATTAATAAAGTCTGGGTTATTAATGTTAAGGGGTAAATTAGAAGATAAAAGTGACAAAGTAATGATTTTAGGAATTATGATTGGAACAATCCCTGCTGTTATTCTAGGTTTACTATTGGAAAATTTTATGGATACAATATTCAGAAATTCACTACTGGTTGCCGGGACACTTGTCTTAGGTTCTTTAGTAATGTATATGGCTGATAAATTCTCTCGAGAGGATCGAGAAATTACAATTAAAAATTCTTTAATAATTGGTTTTTTTCAATCTCTGGCTCTGATTCCTGGAATGTCTCGATCAGGTATGACAATTTCCGGTGGTTTATTATTAGGTTTAAAAAGGGAAGTCGCAATTCGTTTTAGTTTTCTGTTGGCTATTCCGGTTTTATTAGGTTCAGGTATTAAAAAAATGATTGATTTAGGTTCTGGTGGTTTACTAGAGTCTGTTGGCGGGGAATTAGTTGTCGGGTCAGTTATTGCTTTTTTTATTGGAATTTTTGTAATCAGATTTCTAATTACTTATTTAAAAAATAATAGTTTCAAATTGTTTATATATTACAGGTTGATTTTGGCAAGTTTAATTATTTTTATTTATTTTTTAAATTATTATAAGATATTATAAAACTATCTTTTTATAAAATTGACATATTGTATTAAAATGTTATAATATATTCAATAAGTTCATTAAGATAAAAATATTAAAACTATAGTCATAGCCAAAAGTTGCTAATAATTAGCTGTTTTTGGCTATGACTATCAATCTTGGTAGTTCAGGTCAAACAAAAAAGAAAGGAAAAATAATGAAAACGATGAAAATCGAAGCAGAAACGGCAAAACTTGCTGGTCTGCAAATAGACCTTCTTCAGAAGGTTCGCACAGGTAAAATATCCTTAAAGCAATTTGAGGACTTCCTTAATAGTGATTCCAAGATTAAAATTAATCTTGGAAAACCCCCTCTGAGACCATTCGAAGAATGTGTGACCACAAATCACACAGGGACAGGTTTGGTTTCTGTTGAACTTAAAGCTGGTATTTTGTATATTGACGACAAAAAAGTCGTCTTGCAAAGATCAGATGAGTTCAAAACCTTAGAGCTTGCCCTGGTCATTGTTCAAGGTAAAACTATGAGTCTGAACTCAAATGTTCTTGATTTTCTTTATAAAAATCAAGACTTTATACCTAAAATATTGAAGGACTTGGATGATGAAGTTCGTCTTCACTTTTGCGGATCAACTTTTAGTTATTGGTCTGGGACTAGTATTGGTGGACAACACAGATACTACATAAGGACGCTGCATTGGTTTGAAGGAACCTTGTTCAAAGATCATATACAGTTTTAATATTTTTCACAGCAAAGGTCTACGTAACTACGTAGACCTTTTTATTTATGTGCATTTGCAATAGATTACTTTTCTAAAACAAGCTCTTTGTAATTGTTCCGCTACTCTCATCTGCTTTCCAGTCACTTGTGTCGATAGGTATTTCGATAATTGTATTTGAAAATTTATCTTTTAATTTTAGATGACCTTTTTCCATAGCATGATCATATACTTGTTTTGTGATCATTACATCTTCTTCGCAATATTTTTTAATTTTGTCTATTTCTCCAGTTTTCCACCATTCAACAGCTTGTAGTCCATGAGCAATTTTATTCTTTCCAAGTGTCGCAGCGGCAATATCATCTAATTTAGGGCGACGACCAAGTGATGCACGAATATCAACCAAAAGATCAATACTCTTTATTTGATTAAGATCACCAGCATAGTACTTATTTAAAAGAGGAATATCAAAATGGTTAGAGTTGTACCCAATAATTGCATCAGTTCCTTCAAAAAAAGGCCACATTTTGCTAAATTCATCAATCATAAAACTATGTAGAGAATCAGTCTTGCTGTCGTATAGAGAAATAACAGAAATATCTAAATCAGCAGGATCACTAGAGCCTACTTCTTGAAAAATATTTTGTGTTTCAATATCAAATACAACGTAATTCATGGATGTTTATTTTATCTTAGTTAGTTTATTTAGCCAAGTTTTTTACAAATTTTCTTTGATGTAAGGAAAAGTATCTTTTGAATCTAAAGTTTTTTCGTTCCCATTTCGCAAGTCCTTAATTTTTATTTTGTCTGTTTTTTTCTCATCATCACCAACGAATGCAACAAAAGGAATATTTTTTTTATCAAAGAATTTAATCTGGTCTACAATTTTTTTATTTGCATAGTGAATAGAGGTGTCGATTCCTTTTGACCTCAAATCTTTTGCAATTTTAACTGCGTAATCTGTAGATTCTTCTGATAAAACAGCAATTCCTAAGTGTGCCGGAGCTAGAGACTTTGGAAGTAGTCCGCGAATTTCTAAAACATCTTTGATTGTTACGTCGCCCATACCAAAGCCTATGGTTGGAACCTTTGTATTTCCAAACATTTCTAGCAGGTTGTCATAACGTCCACCACCAAAGATTGAACGACGGTTTTCCGGGTTGGTGTCAAATATTTCAAAAACAACACCTGTGTAATAATCAAAACCTCGAACCATGTTTGGATCAAAAACTACATTTTTAATTCCTAATCCATTTAATTTTTCAATAATAGATTTTATTTCAGAATTCGGTTCAATAACAGAATCATAATTTTTACCTAAAATTTTAAAGGCTTGGTCATTAAAATCTTTAATCTTATCTTTTTTGTCTAGTAGTCTAGTGAATTGTTTTTTCTTTTCTCCATCCAAACCTAAATCCTCTAGGTTTTTGTCTAGAATTTTTCTATCATTAATCCGAATTACGAAGTCACTTTCTTCAAGTCCGAAACGTTTCATTACTCGATAAGCAATATCGATAATCTCCACTTCTGCATTGATACCAGAAATACCAAAGATATCTGCATTTAATTGCCAATGCTCACGAAGACGTCCTTTTTGAGGTCTTTCATATCTAAATACATTAGGGATAGAATACCAGCGAAGTGGGTAAGATAATTCTCTTTGTCGTTTTGCAATCATTCTGGCGACTGTGGGTGTCATTTCTGGACGAAGAGTCACCTTACGATCTCCACGATCAATAAAATTATAAGTTTGATCGTTTACAATTTCGTCACTCGTTTTTGCTTCGTATAGTTCTGTAGATTCTAGAATGGAAGCAGAATAATGTTCAAAACCATAGCTCTGCAATACTTCATGCCAAACAGAAGTGATATAATCCAAAATCAGCATGTCTTCTGGGTAGAAATCTCTAACCCCTTTATAACTGGAAGTATCTATTTTTTTCATAACAACATTTTAGCAAAAAATCTTTTTTATTGCTAAAATTATATTAATGGAAATCACAGAAAGTATTTCAGAAAAAATTATAAACATACCTCTTGCATCAGAAATATTGTGGTTAATGTTTGCGGGGATTGTATCTTTTTTCTTGGTCATGACATTTATTTTTCATCATCATTGGAAATACTATGGAATAAAAGGGAATTCAAAAGTTTTTGCTAGGGCACTTTTTTGGATTATTTCTGTCTTCTTGATTTTATTAATGGTTTTAGCAATATTATTTTTTGAAACAATATGATTGAATTTAGAGAAAATGAACATATAATTTTTGAAATCAGAAAACACTGGTTCATTATTGCTACAGAATTAACAATCCTTACTTTCTTAGCTTTTATTCCTTTGATTATTCCTCAAATTTTAGAGGCTACAAATCTTGTGATTACTTTCGGTAATAGCGAAAGCTTTTGGCCAGTCTTTATCTTTATGTATTCTTTTTACGTTTTAATATTATGGATTATTGGTTTTGTGTTTTGGACTAATTATTATTTAGATGTTTGGATTGTTACAAATCAAAAGATATTGGATATAGAGCAAGTTGGTTTATTTAGTCGTGAAGTTTCAATTCTTCATCTAGAAAGAATTCAAGATATTACTACTGAAGTGAATGGAATTGTTAAAACTCTTGTAAAATTTGGAGATTTACATGTTCAAACTGCTGGTCAACAAAGAGAATTTATTATTCATGACGTTCCAAATCCAGACGTTATTGCTAAAAGAGTTAATGAAGTCCTGATGAAGCACAAAAATAACCCTGAATTTGATTCTAGAAATCTATAATTATTATTTATACTTAGTTTAACCTCCAAACTATTCCATTTTCTTGATGATGTGTTGCCCAAGAGAACCACATCTCATGATAACCCGCTAAATTATTACCGTTATCATCTGTAATTATTATTTCTCCTCCAACGGATTTGGCGTTTATGTTTTTATTGTTCACATCCAAATTAACCTCTTTTATTTCTAGTAAGTCAGATCTTTTAAATGCTACAGATTTATCTTCAAAATTAACGATATACATTAATTCTTTTGCTTCAAGGCGGTTATCATTTATAGAAACAGGAAAATATAATCTGTCATTTGAATCATAATCTCCATATGGGTAATTATTATAATTTCTTGTGTGTCCAGTTTCTCTACTTAGTACTTTTCCTTCCGGGTATTTTTCTCTAAATTCTTTAAAAGATATTAGGTCAGAGTCTATAATTTTCAGTTTTTTACTAGTAAGGTCGCCAACAACAGATTCTCCTATACTTTGAGACCATAGGCTCTCAGTTTTGTCGTCATACATTAATAGGTTTGATTGCCAAAGCTTTCCAGAAACACCAAATTTTAATCTATCGTTCTCTACTATTGGATCATATACAATTCCAGAACCACAAAGAGGACAAAAAGTAACCAGAATAGGTTTGTTGTTTATTCTATCGTTTACAATTTCATGCCAGACTAAAATACTATAAGGGTAAAATTTTACCTCGCCACCAATTTCAATCTTGATACCAAAGTTTTCGTCCTGCTCTCCTTGTTCTATTGATTCTGTAACAGATACAAATTTCGGATTATCTATAGAAGGTATGCCGTCCTTCCCAGGGCCTCCGTCTAAAATTTCTAATAAATCTATTGATTTTATTTCAGTGTTTGTTTTAAGTTGTTGTGATAAAAAATTTCTTTCTACATTATAAAAAACTTCCGTATTTTTATTTTTTTCTTTGTTATTAATAAATTCTTTCGATACTAAAAGAGTTACTAGTAACATTAATAATATAGGTAGAATCAGCAATTTATTAAAACTTTTTTTCATGTGTAAAGCATACTATACATTTAAAAAACTACCAAAATATGTATAATAAATTCATGAATTTACAAAATATATTTGAAGTGATTAAGGATTGGGTTTTAGGAAGCGGTTCTCAAATCGTAATTTTACTAACTGTAGGTCTAGTAATTTATAAGTTTATAAAGCCTTTAATAGCTAAAGTAATAAGAAGAGTGGTTACAAGCGACCCTTCTTTATCGGCAGAAGAAGAGGTTAGACGTGAAGATACATTAATTCAGATAATGAGCGGAACAATAAAAATTTCTACAGTTGTTTTTGTTTTTCTAATGATACTTTCTGAATTTGGAATTGATATTGCTCCTTTGATTGCAGGTGCTGGAGTTATAGGTCTTGCATTTGGTTTTGGTGGTCAGTATTTAGTAAAAGACGTTATTACTGGTCTATTTATTATTTTAGAAAACCAGTATCGTGTCGGTGACGTTATTGAAATTTCAGGTATCTCAGGAAAAGTTGAAGATATAAGCTTAAGAGTGACAATACTTAGAGATGCTGATGGAACAGTTCATCACATTCCACACGGAGAAGTTACAACAGTATCTAATATGGCTAAAGGGTTTGCTAGAGTTAATATGATTATAGGTGTTTCATATAGCGATGATTTAGAAAAAGTTCAGAAAGTTATAGATAATGTTGGAATTCAATTATCAGAAGACCCCGAATTTAAAGATAAGATAATTGATCCTATAAAATTCATTAGAATTGATTCTTTTGGGGATTCATCAGTTAACTTAAAAGTATTAGGTGAAACAAAACCACTTGCTCAATGGGAGGTTGCTGGCGAGATGAGAATTCGTTTGAAAAGAGCATTCGATAAGGAAGGTATTGAGATACCGTTCCCCCAAACAGTTATTCATCAACAAAAATAATTGTATCTGGGAATAAAAATTGGAATTTAAAAACTACTCATGATTTGAGTAGTTTTTAAATAAATTATAGATTAGCTTTTTGAAATTACGTTAATCTAACCGGTGCGTCCTTAATTAATTCGATAATCTCTTCTTCATCGTCTGTGATTGTGTAAAGATCTAAATCTTCAGGACTAATTTTCTCAGCCCCTAAAAGACTTTCTTTAATAAATTTGTCTAGATTATTCCAATAATCTTTTCCAACTAAGATAACAGGCCTCTTTTCAATTTTTCCAGTTTGAATAAGTGTTAGAACTTCAAATAATTCATCTAATGTTCCGAATCCTCCAGGGAAATAGATGTATGCTTCAGCTGAAAAAGTTAAACAAACTTTTCTTGTGAAGAAATATTTGAAATTAACTTCGTCAGTTAGATATTCGTTTGAAGCTTGTTCGTTAGGTAATAAAATATTTAAGCCTAATGATTTTCCTTTTCCTTCAAACGCTCCACGGTTTGCAGCTTCCATAATTCCTAAACTTCCTCCTGTTGTGACAGCATATTCAGGTAATTCTTCTACTATTTTTTTTGTTAAGCTTCTGCAAACAATATAATCCGATTCGCTTTCTAATGTTCGTGCTGAACCAAAAACGGTTACTGATTTTTTATATTTCTTAATCAGATCAAAACCGTCTCTTAATTCTTCTCCGACTTTTTCAATTCTTTCTGAATTGTCTTTGTTAAGTTTTTCTAATGTTATTTTTTCGTAAGACGGCTTGTGCGGTCTGTTGTGTTGTGGATTCATATGTGTATGATTTTAACCTGATATTAAATAAAGGCAAAATTACGAAAATTGTGGATAATGAATTATAATAAAACAAATGAAATTCAAGATTAAAAAGAAAATCGAAGGTTCTATTGGTAGAGCTGGAAAAATAAAGACTTTGCACGGTGAAATTAAAACACCTGCTTTTGTTACTGTTGGAACAAAAGCAACTGTAAAATCCCTTACTCCAGAACAATTAGAACAGGAAATAGGTGCACAAGTTGTTTTGGCTAATACTTATCATCTATATTTACAGCCTGGAGACGAAAGAGTTAGGAAAGCGGGTGGTTTAAACAAATTTATGAATTGGAGAGGGCCAACAATGACTGACTCGGGTGGTTTTCAAGTTTTCTCTCTTGGTGCAGCATTTGGAAAAAATATCACAAAAATCACAAAAGAATTTGCACCTGAAATTCTATTAGAGGAATATACTGAAACAAATAAAAAACATCGTGGTCAAATTGCAGAAAATTTTCAACCTGCAAAGATTGATGAAAATGGTGTTATGTTCCGTTCTCACATTGATGGGTCTGCTCATTATTTCACTCCTGAAAAATCTGTAGAGATTCAAAACAATCTAGGTGCAGATATTATCTTTGCTTTTGATGAGTGCACTTCACCTAATGAATCAAAACATTATCAAGCTGAATCACTAGACAGAACACATCGTTGGGCAAAACGCTCTTTGGAATTTCATAGAAAGCAACAAAAGGAAGCTGGTGATTTAAAAATGGAAAATAATAATGGTGAATTTTCAGAAATAATTAAAAACCAAGCAATCTTCGGAATTATTCAAGGTGGAAGATTTGAAGATTTACGTAAAAGATCAGCACAGGCTTTGGCTGAAATGGATTTTGATGGTTATGGAATCGGAGGAAGTTTTCAGAAAGAAGATATGGTAAAAGGTGTTAAATGGGTAAATGAAATATTACCTGAAGAAAAACCTCGTCACTTATTAGGAATTGGAGAACCAGAAGACTTGTTTATGGCTGTAGAAAACGGATGTGACCTATTCGATTGTGTTGCTCCCACTAGAATTGCTAGAAATGGTCAGGTTTATACACGGAGTGGAAAAATAAATTTAAATAATTCAAAATTTCAGGATCAATTAGAGGCGATTGATGAAAAATGTAAATGTTATACTTGTAAAAATTATACACGTTCATATCTAGCACATCTATTTCGTGCAGATGAAATGTTAGCAGCGACACTTGCTTCAATCCATAATTTATATTTTATTGTTAATTTGGTTAAAGAGATGCGAAAAAAGATTTTAAAAGGGAAGTTTGGGGAGTTTAAAGAAGATTTTTTGAAAGAATATAAGAGAAAATAATAAATGGAAAAATTCAACCTAAAAGCAGAATACAAACCAGCAGGAGATCAGCCACAAGCGATCAAGAAGCTTGTTGATGGAGTAAAAAAAGGTGACAAACATCAGACTCTTTTAGGTGTTACTGGATCAGGAAAAACTTTTACTGTTGCAAATGTAATTCAACAAATCCAAAAGCCTACACTTGTTATTGCACATAACAAAACTCTTGCGGCTCAACTTGCCCAGGAATACAGAGACTTTTTTCCGGAAAATGCAGTTCATTATTTCGTTTCTTATTATGATTATTATCAACCAGAAGCATATAAACCCGTTACAGATACTTATATTGAAAAGGAGGCTATGGTTAACAAAGAGATTGAGCGATTACGTCACGCATCAACACAAGCACTATTATCACGTAAGGATGTAATTATTGTTGCGTCAGTTTCATGTATTTATGGACTTGGTTCTCCAGAGGAGTATGAAAAGGTTAATTTTAAATTTCAAATTGGTTCAAAAATGTCTCGTGGAGAATTTATTCGTAAATTAATTCATATTCACTACGAAAGAACTAATGCAGATTTAGAACCTGGACACTTTCGTGCTATCGGTCAATCGGTTGAAATCATGCCAGTATCTGAGAAGTTTATAATCCAGGTGCAATTTGATACGGACGAAATTTCACATATTCAAAAAATAGACGGACTTAATAAAACAATTTTAGAAGAAAAAGTTGAAAGCTATTTTCTTTTCCCCGCAAAGCATTTTATTGCCAGTGACGATGCAATAAAAAGAGCGGTAAAAAGTATTGAGGATGAGCTAGAAGATCGATTAGAAAATTTGAATAAGCGTGGAAAAATTTTAGAAGCAGAAAGGTTAAAGCGTAGAACTAGATATGATGTAGCAATGATTCGTGAAGTTGGATACTGTAATGGAATCGAAAATTATTCTCGTCATTTTGATGGTCGTCTTCCTGATGAAACACCGAACACACTTTTGGATTATTTCCCACACAAGAAAATAAAAAATGAAAAAGGTGAAGAAGTTCTAGTGCCAGATTTCTTGACTGTCATTGATGAATCTCATGTTGCTGTTCCGCAAGTTGGTGGAATGTATGCGGGAGACCGTTCTAGAAAGGAAACTCTTGTAGAGCACGGATTTAGACTTCCCAGTGCAAAAGATAACAGACCTTTACGTTTTGAGGAATTTGAAAAGAAAACAGGACAAAGGGTCTATACAACTGCTACTCCTGGAAAATATGAAATAGAACACAGTACAACAGTCGCTGAACAAATTATTCGCCCCACTGGTCTTGTTGATCCACAGATTGAAATAAAACCAATTGTTGAAAAAGGAAAATACAAAGGACAAGTTTTTGATTTTATTGAGCAAGCAGAAAAAGAAATCAAAAAAGGAGGTCGTGTTCTTGTTACAACACTTACTAAAAAGATGGCAGAAGATTTATCTGAATATCTAAAAGAAAAAAAGATTAAATCTGAATATATTCATAGCGATGTTAAAACTATTGACCGTATTGATATCATTTCTAATTTCAGAAGAGGTGAATTTGATATTTTGGTTGGTGTAAACCTTCTTCGTGAAGGACTTGATATGCCCGAAGTTACATTGATTGGAATATTAGATGCTGACAAAGAAGGTTTCTTGCGTAGTGAGACCGCTCTTATTCAAACAATTGGCCGTGCTGCCCGTAATGTGGATGGAAGAGTCCTTCTTTATGCTGACCATATGACAGGTTCAATGGAGAGAGCCATCAAAGAAACTGATCGTCGTAGAAATATCCAACTTGCTTATAACAAGGAAAATGGAATTACTCCAAAGACAATTATCAAAGCTATCCATGATATTACAGAACAAATGAAAACTGATCATCAGAGTGCTGTCGATACTTTACTGAAGGTTGATGCTGATTTAGTCAAAAAAGATCCAATTAAGTTAATGAAGAGAAAAGAGAAACAAATGAACGCTGCTGCAAAAATTCTAGATTTTGAAACAGCTGCTATTTTACGTGATGAAATAAATCAATTGCAGGAAATTATTAATAAAGATGAAAAGGAAAAAACCAAAGCAAAAAACAAAGAAACTGCCGCAAAAAGAAAAGGGAAGTTTAAATAAATTAACTAAATATATTAATTATTTATCTCTTCAAAATATATTGACGAAACCAGTATTCAATGTAGAATTCAAAACTGGTCTTGTTCTTTCTATTTACGGAGGAAATAGGAGGCTTTAACTACAATATAAACAATTAAACAAAAGGAGAAATACAGTGATTGCTATTTTATTAAACGGCCCCCCCACAGCAGGAAAAGGAGTTCGCGGTATTGAGATGGAGGAATATCTTGATGCTAACAGAGTTCTAACAAGCACAGTCTTGGAAGAAGATGGACACGCAAGTGAAATGAGAAAGGGTAATATGGTTGAAGATCATATTGTCTTTGAATCAGTTACTAGACGTGTCATTCCAGGTATGAATCATATCTTTGATGGCTTCGCTAGAACCCCCGAACAAGCTACGGTCTTTCCAAAAGAACTTCGTAAGTTAGGTTTTACCCAGGTAATAACCATTGAGTTAAACCTGACTGATGAAGAAATTGCACTCGAAAGGCGTCTGAAACGTAAAAAAGAGGGTGACTCTAATGATCGCCCTGATGGTGACAGAAAGGAGACTTTCTTGAAGCGTTTTGAACGTCACAATAATCAGGCTGATGAAGTTCGTTCAATTCTTGTTCATAGTTGTGATCATATTTTTGTGGTTGACACCAGAAAAAATGAACTAGAAATTGCCAGACTTATCCGCGGATATCTAAAAGTTGCTCTAGAAGGTTTTGGTGTTTTTGCAAAATACAGAGAAACCGATTTTATGGGTGATTTATCCCGGACTTAAATATTTGTTGTTGATTTAATTATCAATAGCAAATCAAACCCGTTCTAATAAGAACGGGTTTTTATTTTATTTACTTTTTTTCAAAACAAAGTAAACTAATCTTTACGTAAATATTCGACACAAACCCAGTGCCCAAAACACCGGGCAATTCAATTATTCAATCAATATATTGCAAATATGCCAGAAAAAAAATCACTAAAAAAAGATGATAAGATTGTAATTAAGGGTGCTAGAACTCATAATCTTAAAAATATAGATTTAGAAATTCCACGTAATAAAATGGTCGTTTTCACAGGACTTTCTGGTTCTGGAAAATCTTCTCTAGCTTTTGACACTATTTTTGCTGAAGGTCAGCGTCGTTATGTAGAATCTCTTTCTGCATACGCTCGTCAATTTTTAAATAAGATGCAAAAACCAGATGTCGATGAAATCCAAGGACTTTCTCCTGCAATTTCTATTGACCAAAAGTCTCGATCAAACAATCCTCGATCAACCGTTGCAACTATTACAGAAATTTACGATTATCTTCGTATTCTTTTTGCACGCGTCGGTCGTCCTCACTGTATGGAATGTGATCGTGAGATTAAGAAACTTTCAAAAGAAGAAATTTTAAATACTGTTTTGAAACAGGTTGACGATATTACTTCAAAAAAATCAAAAACTTCTAAAAAAATAATGGACGTAGATGTTGATAATGATACTTTGCAAATTTATTCTCCAGTTATCGTAGGAAGAAAAGGTGAATACTATCAACTACTTTACGACATGTTGGCAAAAGGTTTCCAAAAAGCAAAAATAGACGGAAAAATTTACTCTCTTCGTGACAAAATTATTTTATCTAAAACAAAAAAACATAATATCGATATTTTAATTGATGAACTTTATCTTTCTGAAATTAAATCAAAATCAGAAGATGTAAAAGAGAGACTTTCAGAAGCAATCGAAACTTCTATAGACATGTCAGAAGGGCTTTTAAAAATTGTTACTGCTGATGAAGAACGTCTAATGTCTTCAAAATTTATGTGTCCTTACGATGGATTTTCATTTCCTGAAATTGAACCCAGGCTGTTTTCATTTAATTCGCCACACGGTGCATGTCAGGAGTGTAACGGTTTAGGAACAAAGCATCTTTTTGGTGGTGATCCTTGTCTTGTCTGTGAAGGAAAACGACTACGACCAGAGGCGATGCATGTTCTTCTTCCAAATACTAAAACTAATATTGATGACGTAACAAGTTTATCAGTCAAAGATTCAATAGATTTTTTCTTAGGTCTTGAACTTAATAAGAATGAAAAAGAGATTGCTAATGTGGTGATGAAGGAAATTACAGAGCGTTTAGAATTCATGAATAATGTCGGGATTGAATATTTAACATTGAATCGTCGGGCGCATACTTTGTCAGGTGGAGAGGCACAGCGTATTCGTCTTGCTTCACAACTTGGTTCAGGTTTGGTTGGTGCTACTTATGTTTTAGATGAACCAACCATAGGACTTCATTCTCGTGATAATGATCGTCTGATTCAGACTCTGCTTGATTTACGTGATGCTGGTAACACAATTATTGTCGTTGAACATGATGAAGACACTATTTATGCAGCTGATCATTTGGTTGATATTGGACCAGGAGCTGGTGTGCATGGAGGAGAAATTGTCGTGTCAGATGATTTAAATAAACTACTTTCTGCAAAAACAAACCCGAGCAAATCCGACACGCTAGATTATCTTCGTGGAGACAAGCAAATAGAATTACCAGAAAAGCGTCGCTCTCAAGACAAGGGAAAAATTCAAATTAAAGGAGGAAAAGTTTTCAATATTGAAAATATGAGTGTTGATGTTCCGCTTGGAAATTTTGTAACAGTCACTGGTGTATCTGGTTCTGGAAAGTCTTCATTTGTTTACGAGATTTTATATAAAAACTTGCAAAATCGTTTTGATCGTCGATACAAGTCAGACAAGCTAGAAAATTGCGCATCAATGACTGGGACAGAATATTTAGGTCGTGCGATTTTGATTGACCAATCTCCAATTGGTAGAACACCTCGTTCAAACCCAGCCACATACACTGGCGCCTTTACTTTTATTCGTGATTTATTTGCTGAAACTGCCGAAGCACGTGTTAGAGGATGGAGTCCTAGTCGTTTTTCTTTTAACGTGAAAGGTGGTCGCTGTGAAGCTTGTCAGGGTAATGGTTATATGGCTGTCGAAATGCATTTTCTACCCACCGTTTATGTTCCGTGTGACATTTGTTCTGGAAAAAGATTCATGAAGGAAACTCTAGAGGTTACTTTTAAAGAAAAAAGTATTTATGATATTTTGAAAATGACAGTAGAAGAAGCACTAACTTTCTTTATGGATATTCCTGCAATTTATGACAGATTAAAATCTATGGATGATGTTGGACTTGGTTATTTAGAGCTTGGTCAGTCCGCAACAACTCTTTCTGGTGGAGAAGCACAACGTGTAAAAATTTCATCAGAACTGTATAGGGCACATCTTCAAAA
>Ga0136601_1000611_pt1 | contig 14389 bp, 14 predicted proteins | sample AntRauMFilla2699_FD_181020 | JGI IMG/M metagenome (GOLD analysis project Ga0136601, IMG submission 181020) | Saline lake microbial communities from Rauer Islands, Antarctica - Metagenome Filla 2 #699 | ecosystem: Environmental > Aquatic > Non-marine Saline and Alkaline > Saline | place... | reverse complement strand
GAACTGTCCTGGGGACCACAGAATAGCTTCTGTAATAAGTTGCTTCAGGACCCGATACCAGTTCGATTACTTCTTGTTAGGGTCAAGAAGTAACCTGAACTGTCCTGGGGACCTTCGCAATATGCCCTGCGGGCATTTGCTCAGGTCACATTTTTTCCGGGGCTTCGATGCCAAGGACCAATAATCCATTCTTCAGTGTCTTTCCAACCGCTTGTGTAAGCGCTACTTTGTACGGTGCGTTACCATCACTCGAGTCAGCAATCTTTTCCTGTGCATAAAACGTATTATATTCACTCGCGAGCTCGGTGAGGAATGTTACCACCTTGTGTGGCGCACGTTCTCTAAGTGCTACCTCGATGACCTCTGGGAACTGATAGATGAGTCGTTCGAGATCATAGGGGTTGGCAGGAGCGGCGTCCGCGGTAGGTGCTACGCCCGCGGTCGCCGCCTTCGTTAAGACAGAGCAGATCCTTGCATGCGTATACTGTAAGTACGGGCCGCTATCTCCTTCAAACGAAAGGGCTTTTTGTTTATCAAAGATGATGCTGCTTCCAATGGAGTGTCGCAAGATCTGGTATTTAATAGCGGCGGTCGCCACCTTGCTCGCTAAAGAACGCCCTTCTTCATGTTCTCCTTCTTCGACCGAACTTCTTTTTTTCGCCTCTGCCTCCAGCTCTTCCAGCACTTGCTCACCAGATAAAATATTACCCTTCCTCGAAGACATTTTTCCAGTCGTCAAAGTAAGGAAGCCTGTAGGAACGTGTTCCAAGCTTTTACCACTTTTCTCTAGCTCAGGGTACAACTCTTTAATCACTGCGTAGACCACCTTGAAATACTCAGCTTGCTCATTGCCTGTCACTACGATCGATGTATGCCAATGAGGAAAGCGTTCTTGTTTAATAACAAAATTGCCAAGGTCTTTTGCTTCGTAAGTCGGCAATTCTTTTGAATTTAGGAAAACTCTGGTATGCAAACCAACTTTCTCACCTCTATATATCACAGCACCCTCACTCTCCTCAAATACTTTTGGAGTATTGTCTTTAACGATTGCAACTCCACGCGGAGCCGCATCACTTTCATAGATTGTGCCATCAGGGTCAAAAGCAGTACCTAATGATGCACATATACCCAGTAGTCTCTGCTTTGAGGTAGACAGCCCTTCATCTCGAAGCTTGTTTAGTGCAGCGTCATTTCCGGCATACAAAGCTTGGTTTACCGCAATAATTTCTGCTTTCTTCGCCTCATCAGTTTCGTACGCTTCATTTCCAAAACGATATGCCTCTCCAAGAGCGTTAATATCTGCTGGATCACCACCGGTTTCTCTTAGTCCCCAGACACCCTTCGCGACAGTAAGACCAATATCTGAAGGATAGTTAATTCGCCTTACTTCAGCACCGTTATACTCAAAAAGTCGTGAGAGCGACTCACCTATAATATTTCCAACTAAATTGCCAACGTGAAGTGGCTTAAACAAGTTTGGACTCGTATATTCAAATAACACTACTTCTCCATGGTGTGTGACTGCTTTGCCCCACTCTTCACCCACCTCATTGATGTGCGTGATTTTTTCTATGAAAAAATCACGCTGTAGATGAAAATTCAAAAAGCCTGGACCAGCAACGTCGATCGACTCGACATGGTCGATAGTACCCAAAAGCGCAGCCTGCAGTTCTTCTGCCACCTGTCGTGGCGCTTTCCCTAGCTGACTCGATACCACCAAGGCAACGTTACTCGCATAGTCACCGTGCGTTAACTCCGCTGGATGCTCCACCACAAAATCTACCCCTTCTATGCCGAGATCGAGAATGGCGTTATTGATTGCGTGTACAATAGTTTCTTTCATGTCCCGCCACTATAGCAAATTTTTGATTTACCGCACGTCAGTCACGAGCTCATCCACTGGTTCAGTGCTGTCGATCTTGAACTGCTCGCGACCGAGTACTTGGCCACGCTCGGTCTCGACTGAGCAACGCCAGGTGCCATCTTGAAAATTTCTCATCAGGGTGTAGCCGCGGTACCCATCACCACGACCACCTACGATCGGGTACGCAAGCTCGAAGCGCTCCACCCAACCCGCCTCTGGGTCTTTGTAGTACCAACGGTGGACAATGTCCGTATCAAGCCTGGTCGGAGCAAAGACCTGGGCAAAGCAAAAGACATTGCCACCTGGTGTGGGGTGAAAGACTCGGTCAGAATCCTTAAATGGCTGCCACCAGGTACCTGGTTCGTACTTGACTTGATAATCACCGTTTTCAAAGCGCACCACGGAGTGATAAATTCCTACGTCTTTGAGAGACAGCGGAATTGGTGGAATAATATTCGCAAAGTAGAGAAAATTAAAAGAGGCAAAAATAGCACCAATGGCAAATACCACTGCTTTCATATGTATCTCAAGAAATCGCGGGATGATAAGCATCAGTACCCTCACAAAACCCGACATAACCACGAGCGCCAATACACCGCTCCCTACAAACACCCACGGCCCCATCCAGCCAGTAAGAACTGGTATGACCAAGACTACGTAGGAAAAAAGACCGATAAACAAAATACTGATGTTGTAGAGCAGACGAGACGCTCGTTCTTTTACCAGTTCGTTACCGAGTATGGCTCCAATAATAACTACAAGAAATGGCCAACTAGCAGCCCACACACCAGAGCGGCCATAGAAGATAAGCATCCCGGAAAGCAAACCACCGAAGGCATACTGCATCAGGAGTGGTGCGTATTTTCGAGCAAGTTGATTGTACTTAGTAGGTAGTTTTTCAGCGGCTCCAGCGTACAGTATCAACATACTTACCATAGCCAGAACCACGTACGTAGCTAGGATCAAGTTATCAAATAGTTGATCGACTCGGTTGAGTGTAATGTTATCGACTACAAACCCCAACAAAAAAGCCACGGTCATCCAGTACCGCTTCACACCGGTCACCGTTTTGCTCGAAGCTACTTTTTGAAAGGTGGTGTTCATAGAAGCATTGTACCCTGGTTTGCACGTTCATAAAAAGCAAAAGAAAAACTCGAACTAGTCGAGCTTGTTTCAGGCTCCCCCGTAGCACTGACGCTACAGGGGAGCCTTCGGCATGGCCAGGACCACTCTGTGATGTGTGCTTGCATTGGTTGTTCCGGGGGATGAAACGACAGCAAGCGGGTGGGACTCACAGCTACTTGGGTCAACTGAAGCTAACCGATACTTTTATTGTACTGTGTACCTAAATAATACTCAAGAGGCAACAAGCAAAGCTTGCTGCCTCTTTTACAAATCATATACCTGCCTCTACACAAACCGTTCTGGCACCGGATGAGCCTCACACATCGCTTTCACTTCTGCCTTTAGGGTCACCTTAAGCTCATCGTTATCTTTATCTTTGAGCAGGTCTACCATGATCTCTGCTAGCCGCGTAGCCTCATCTTCTTTCATGCCTCTCGTCGTCATGGCTGGAGTACCAAAACGAATACCTGACGGATCCATGGCCGTACGACTCTCGTCGGCGATCATATTCTTATTAAGTGTAATACCGATCTCATCGAGGACGGTTTCTGCCTCTTGTCCCGTTACGCCCAGTGAACCAAAGACATCAGCCAAGAGTAGGTGGTTGTCTGTGCCACCACCCATGAGACGGATCCCAGCGGCCGCAAAGACTGCCTCCATCGCTTTAGCATTTTTAAGGATCTGCTTAGCATAGTCTTTAAACGATGGATCGAGCGCTTCTTTAAACGCGACCGCCTTGGCAGCTATCTGGTGCATGTGCGGCCCGCCTTGCATGCCAGGAAAAACGGCTTTATTGATCTTCTTAGCCAATTCTTCACTCTCACGCACGACGATCATGCCGCCACGAGGCCCGCGAAGTGACTTATGCGTCGTCATCGTCATGACATCGAAACCGAAGTCAAATGGGTTCTTGAGCTCACCCGCCGCAATGAGCCCAGTGATGTGAGCGATGTCAGCCACGGTATACGCGCCTACCTCATCGGCGATGGTTTTCATTCTTTCGTAGTCGAGTTCTCGACTATATGCTGAGAAACCGGCCAAAATGATCTTCGGCTTGTGCTCTAGTGCCACCTCGCGCAGTTCGTCGTAATCGATCTCCCCTGTATCGACATCTTTCATCTTGTAGCGAACAAAATTGAACACCTTATTGATCTCTGTCGTCGGGTGACCATGCGTCAAGTGTCCTCCGTGACTCAAGTCCATCCCGAGCACAGTATCTCCCGGCTCCATGAGGGCGAAGTACATGGCTACGTTTGCCGCTGCGCCACCTAGTGGTTGTACGTTGGCGTACTTGGCCTTAAAAAGCTGGCACGCGCGGTCAATTGCGATGCGTTCCATGGCGTCAGTGTACTGCTGCCCACCGTAGTAGCGCCGGCCTGGGTACCCCTCAGAGTACTTATTAGTAAACACGGATCCCATGGCTTCGCGTACAGCCATTGAGACGTAGTTTTCACTTGGGATCAGTTCAATCCCCTCCTGTTCGCGTTGTTCCTCTCCTTCTAAGGTCGCGTAGATGTCTTGGTCTTGGTCTTTGATGTAAGAATAGTCGTTCATGTTCATAGAAAAAATAAGTATAGTTTAGTAATCAGCTCTACAGAAAGTGAACGAGTGGTCTTAGATCATAGGCAATAAATATTAGTATGGTGAGTATAACATACGGAAAGCCGGCGCCTACGGCGCCGGCTTTCCGAATATATCACTCTCTTACGTCCCCTCGCGTTTCTTATGAATCTTCGCGTTGTACCCGCCAACCACTGCCAATTCAGCCTTAATTGGTGGATGCGACTCGTAGCCTTCTAGAGTGACGTGCTCCGGACGGAAGTTGTCGATTGACGTCACCTCATCGCTTATAGTCACTCTTGGAAACGCCATCGGCTCACGCGACAGCTGCTCTTTCGCTGCTTCAATGTGTTTCTCATATATGTGTACGTCTCCAAATGTATGCACGAATTCTCCTACTGGATAGCCAGTGATTTTACTTAGAATCTCAAGCAGGAGCGCGTAACTAGCGATATTAAATGGCACGCCAAGAAAAATATCTGCCGATCGTTGGTAGAGTTGCAAGCACAACTTTCCGTTACACAGGTTGATCTGGTACATATTGTGACAAATTGGAAACCGCGCCCCTTCCCCAGGCAGGGCCATGGCATACAGGTACTCTGGATTCCAACTGTTCACGATCGCATTATGGCAATGCGGGTCTTCCATGATCTCATCGACAACCCATTGCAGCTGATCGACGGTGCCGCCATTTTTCCGCGGCCATTTCCGCCACATCTCGCCATAGATACGAGGAAGCTCACCGTGCTTCTTGGCAAACTCTTCGTCAGTGGCGATCTTCTCGACAAATTCTTCTTTCGTAAGCTCTGGCCACCCTTCCGCTTCTCGTTTGTCGTTGTAGATGCGTAGCGGATAATCATCCCAAATGTGCACCTTCTGGTCGACTAAATACTTGATATTAGTCTGTCCCGACATAAACCAATACAGTTCATGCAACACTCCTTTCCAGTACACTTTCTTTGTTGTCAAAAGTGGTAAGCCTTCCGAGAGGTCGTACCGCATCTGCTGACCAAAGAGACTGTACGTTACATCGCCAGTTTGTGCATCTTCTTGACGACCACCTTCATCGATGAGTCGTTGCATAAGGTTGAGGTACTGATATTCGGGATGTGTTTTTTCTGACATGTTATTTTTTCTTGATTGACTTAGTAACCTTTTTCTTACGCGCTAGCGGACCGGACTTAGGTGGCACATAGCCGAGGAAGTTGTTCTTATGATACCGACCGGTCTGTTTGTAGCTTTTTTTCGTACCAGAAGAGAGTGTCGAAAATGAAAGCTGTGCGATCTCCATACCCGGCCTAAGGACGATCGGCACGTTGTTGAGGTTACACAGCTCAAGAGCGATGTTGAGGATATGCCCTGGGTTGACGATACTGGCCGAGTTGTGAACAATGAGCCCAATGCGAGCCAAGCTCGACTTACCATTTACCTCTATGAGATAGCTGTCACTTCCAAACCGTTCTTTAGAGTAGCCGAGTATCGATATACCTGGGTGCAGCACGAACTCGTCCCCGTCTTTCACTTCAATGGTCTGCGTCTGCGGGAAAATACCTTTGGCCGGGTCGATCGCTTTGGTTGAGTGAGCGTCATTAATGATAAACGTGTTCCCTAGACGAATGTCGTAGGTAGCTGGCTGTAGACGCTTCTGGTCAAACGGCTCTAAGGTGATCTCACCATTTTTTACCGCCGCGTGGATGTCTTTATCAGAGAGAAACATATTACTCGATGATAAACGTCTTTTGAGTTCCGTAGTAATCGCGCCAATTGTGGTTGTAGTGCTCAAACATACGCGCTAGCCGCTCTTGAGAGAGCTCTTCGACACCAAGCTCAGCCATCAGGGCTTCGATCTCCGCCCGTACGTCCGCCACTGAGTGCTCATCGTCCGTCAGTTTTTCAAACTCAGCAATGTAGCCGTAGCCCGCGTTGTAGTCGATGCACACAGTAGCTCCTTTAAAGCTGTACTCTTCTCGCAAGCGAGACCACTTTGCCTGATAGTCGAAGCCAGCTTGCTGGACAAGTTCGTCGAGCTCATCAAGCGACAGTGCTACTGACTCTTCAAACTCCAACCGTGAGATAGTGTTTTCACTAGTCCCTTCGTCGACCGATGCTTTGACCACGAGGAGTACCTCGGTATCTTTTTGACGAGTACGTACTGAGAAGTCGGTACCTTTCTCGATTACTGCTTGCAGTTTGGCTTTTTGCTCAGCTGAGAAGAGATGTTCAACAGTGCGATACAACTCTTCGGTATTACCACCAGCAAAGTAATGGTTGAGTTGTTGATTGCTCGAGAGATGAGCGTGCTCAGAGTCAAGCTCAGCCATTTTTGTCTTGAGTGCATCAGCAGCTGACTGCTCACCCAAGAGGCTTTTGATTTCGATTTCGTAATGCGCCATAAAGGTTCGTGATTACTCGTTAATACTTTCATTATACGTCACCACTCCTGTGGACGCCAAAAGACAGTGCTGGTGATCTATGTCATAATCACCACCATGAAATACACACCTCAGGCTCCAGTCGTCATTGTCGCCGGTATGGAAAAGACGAGCCGAGCTATCGGCCGAGAAAACGGACTGTTGTGGCATGTACCTGAGGACATGAAGCGCTTTAAGCGCCTTACATTGGGTCACCCCATACTAATGGGACGTAAGACATTTGAATCAATACTTGCCATCCTCGGTAAACCACTCCCTGGCCGAACAAACATCGTCGTCACGAGAAACCCCAACTATTTGTATGAATCAGATTCCGTCGTGGTAGTCAGCTCGCTCGAAGAAGCCTTCAAGCGAGCTGACGCTGAATCCCCAACTGAAATCCACATCGGTGGTGGTGAGCAGCTCTACCGACAAGCGCTTCCCTACGTCTCCCGGTTACATCTGACTCTTTTTGATGATCCAGACGTACAAGGTGATACCTTTTTTCCAGACTATATCAATGAGTTTGAAGCCAGAGTTCAGTTTGAAAAAGCAGAACATAATGGTCTCACCTACCAATGGGTTGATTATGTCCGTAAATAGATAAAGGGCGAACTAGAGTTCGCCCTTTCCTGTTTTTTCACAACTTTCGCAGCGCAGTCAGATAGGCTTCGCGAGCTATTCGATTGGTGCGACGCAATTTTTTGACACGCCGTATCGCACGCTGCTTATTAGGTTCAAGGTAGGCCATGCCCAACTCCATACCATCAGCGACCACGTGCTTCAAAGAAGGAACTTGTACGACCACAAGTATCAGATACTTCCCTTTCCATCCTCCTTTAGAAGTAGGTACCTGAGCTTCATGCAGCACCCTGGCCTTAGAAAGCCACTTTTTCTTAATCTTAAAACCAGGCAGTTCCTCACCAAACTCTCTAAGAAGACATTCGACCGGACATCGTGACTCAACGCCACCGCCTGGAAAATTGGCCTTCATATGACCGTGGTGTTTACGTCTTCCTGACGTGCAGACAATGGCCCTCCCACTCCTATCGCAGACAACAGCTTTCACGGTAAGCCTTAGTCTTTTTTGGTGACACTTTCTCTCCAGAGAGGAGAACGGTAACGAATCAAGTCGCATGGTTTCTCCTCCCTACAGCTGCTCTGTATAGTTCTATACCATAGTTGTCAATGCATGACTATACAACTAGTAAACAAACAACGGGCCGGCGCTTCGCGCCGGCCCGTTGTTTAAAATTTATCTTCATACAACACCCGAAACGTATCATCTTCAGGTGGACAAAATATATCAGCTTTGGTATCGCGATCAGTAAACACCATCTTAGGAACGTTTCGAACGATAACTACGGGTTGACATTCATTTGTTTCGCCCATTGCTACAGTCGCTGCAGCTGCGATACCATCGACAATATTTGAACGTTCGTACTTGAATTCCCGACCAAATATGTCCTCTTCACCAATATGGTCAATGAGTGGCTCAAACCCAGCCCAGCCTATTGCTACCCCAGTCGCTCCATAGCGCAGCGGCAGTGAGCGACTGTCAGTAATCACCACACCAACGTCCTTAAGGTTATACTCTGCACACAACCATTCGTGCCACCATGTAGCTGACTGAAAAGGATCTTTTGGTAAGAGAACAACATACCCATTACCGTTACTTTCATCTAAGCCTGACCCGCCTATAAAAGCATTGTGAACGACTGTAAGTGGTGTACCCCAGTATGGACGCTCAATCACTATATCTGCACTTGCACGCACCAGTACTTGTTTTTCATCAGGCGTTAGCCGTAGCGCTTGACCTTCGTGAAGGGCTACCACTTTAGAGCTCATACAGACAATGTCACCTTCATTGAGGGCGGGGAGGGTGGCGCGAAGCGGCACCCTCAGATCATCCTGAGGTGGCTCCAATCTAGGAATTTTTACAGCGATGCATTCCATAATTTTACTACATACAAAAAAGCACCAGAGCGCTTTTTTGAAAACATATGAATCTAGGCCACTTCGATGCCCATTGAGCGAGCAGTTCCTTCTATAATCTTGTCTGCCTGCTCAAGCGTAGAGGCGTTGAGGTCGACCATCTTCGCTTCCGCAATCTCTCGGATCTGCGCCTTCGTGATGGTACCTGCCTTCGAGATACTTGGCTTTTGTGAACCTTTATCTTTTCCGATCGCTTTAAGAATCATTCGTGAAGCAGGAGTAGTTTTGGTGACAAAGTCAAATGTCCGGTCATCGTAGACATTAATCACTGTCGGCACCACCTCACCGATACGATCTTGCGTCGCAGCGTTGAACTGGTTCACGAACTCACCAATGTTAATACCAGCTTGACCGAGTACCGGACCAAGTGGTGGCGCTGGAGTAGCTTTACCACCTACTGCTTGTACTTTGACTTGTTTTAATAGTTTCTTTGCCATGCTTAGATTTTGTTATGAGCGTAAGCGATTTAGAAAATCTTATCCATCCTAAGAGGTGCTATACCTAATGCACCTTGGAGATGAACATAGTTTTTGCTATCACAATACTCCATCTGTACGGTTATTAATTAGCCGATAACCTCGGCCTGAGCCACTGCAGTCCATAGCTACAGGTGCTCGGTAGAAGCAGCAGCATAGTACTGGCTTTTATTGGATTTGGCAAGCAAACAGCCGGCGCTACGCGCCGGCTGTTTGGTACTTCACGAATGAAACTTACGCCTTCCTGACCTGCAAGAAGTCGATCTCGACCGGAGTCTCGCGGCCAAACATACTCACAAGCACCTTCACCTTCCCGGTTCCTTCGTCAACTTCACCCACCTTACCTTCCAGGTCTTTAAACGGACCGTCGTTAATGACCACTAAGTCATCCACCTGCAGATCTACCTTATGCTTCACGGTTTCGTTCGACATAATATTCATGAGTTTGTTGTACTCATCTTCTGACAGAGGTACTGGTTGGGTACCAGCGCCGACAAAACCGGTCACGCGGGGTGTGTTACGCACGATGTACCACGACTCATCGTTGACCACCATATCTACGAGGACGTACCCCGGGTAGATCTTTTCGGCTTCAGTCACCCGCTTACCCCCCTTCACGCGTACTTTATTTTCCGTAGGTACGACCACTTCAAAAATCTGGTCTTGCATACCAAGAGAATCAATACGTTGTCGGAGGTTTCGGGCAACCGCGTTTTCATACCCTGAGTAGGTGTGAATAGCGTACCAGTGCCGCTCACCTGTGCTGTGTTGCTTAGCCATAGATAGAAATTTGCTTAGACGATAGAGTCGAGTAAGTTGGTAAAGAGGTAGTCAAATGCGCCCAGAAACGCTGCTGTAATACCAGAAATGACGATCACTAAGATCGTGTATACGATGGCTTGCGTTTGGGTTGGCCATGACACATGCTTCATTTCAGCTTTCGTGTCACGTAGATAGTTTCCAAGTCGGGACATGGTAAATAATTATGTATTGTAAAACGCCCCAAGGGGCGGTGATGCACATATCATACGCCGGTTTGTGAAAAACGCAAGGGGCGGCTCAAAGAGCCGCCCCTTGCGTTTTTCTTCACTTTCTCCCCTGCCTGGCACCGTAGCTACTTATCGTAACTGATACGTGATGTTTACAACACTGCGTACTTCATTTTCACCAGTTGGCAGCACTGCCGCCGGAGCACTCTCCATCGTTATAGCTCGATCTTCCATCATATCGCCACCGTAGCCGTACATCATTGGCATATCACCGTTGTTTTCGTAGAAGCCGACGATCTTGCCGAGACCCATTCCTAGGTCATCGGCCAATGCCTTGGCCTTTTCTTTCGCATCCGCAATCGCTTCGGCTCGCGCTTGTGCCATCAAGTTAGCGTCGTCATCGATCGTAAACTGCAATTGCGAGATGTTGGTCGCTCCGCGCTCACCAACACCAGCAATGTACGCACCGGCTTCTTCAAGATCACGAACTTTCACCGTTACGTTTTGAAATACCTCGTAGCCATTGAGCACTCGTTCGCCCGGAGGACAGAAACCGTTGCCGGTACAGATGCGTTCTTCATACATGTACTGGGGATTGAGCGCATAGTTGTCAGTTTCTATATCCACCGCTGCCACCCCAGCTTCTTCGAGATACTCTACAATAGCGGTCATAGCTTCAGTCGCACTCGCTTGCGCAGCAGCAGCATCGTCTCCCTCTGCTCGCACCGCAAAGGAGAAGGTACCGAGGTCGGGTACCGCCGTCAGCTCACCCTCACCAGTCACCTGGATCGTTACCTCCCCCGTGTAGGCACCTTGAGCGAGTTGTAAGGTGTAGTACGTGTACGCTACTACCCCGGCCAGTACAGCGACCAAAATGAGGGTCAGGAGTATTTGTACGTGTTTCTTTTGTAAAAATGATTGTGATTCCATATTAATTAGTATTGTTTAAAGAGTGTAGTAAACCCAAGATTTATTGTATCCCAGAAGCTACGCTGTCCACAAACGCTCACAAAGGCTTCCTTGTCTGCTTCACTTAACGTCAACTCCTCTGGCTGCCCACCGATTAAGTAGTACATGATCGACTCAGTCCCCGGAACATGATCGATCGACAAGGCGTGTCCAAACTCATGGGCCAACACCGTCACCAGCTCTTGCTCGTCAGCAAAGTTGTAGATATCGATGGAACCGGTATTGAGGTACGTACCTTGGGTAAATTCACGGTGACTACTGAAGGTATCGTTATACTCATTCACCTGCTCGTTGTACCGCTCAACGAGGTTGTTACCGCGCTCACCGAGCTCGTTGACACGCTCCACGAGCGCGTTCAATTCTGACACTGAGGTGTTAATCGATGCCTGCATCCGGTTGAGTCGTTCTTCCTCGTTTTGTAGCTCGTCATATACCTCAGGTGGCGCACCGCCGGACTGGTTCAGCCCTTCGACCCGTTCATTAAAAGCAGCTAGGTCGCGTTCGTAGTTGGCTACCTCAGTTTCGTGCTGCCGCTGCTGTTCGTCGTACGACTGAATGAGTCTATTGTATTCGGAACGTACTGTATCACTCACCGACCCCACCGTACTGAGCTTCACTCGCTCGATACGCTCAGCATCCGTCAGTGCTTGGCGCTCGTCGTATATAAAATTGGCCACTAAGCGTGCGTCTTCGTCGAAGGTAAACAAATTCTGCCCAGTAGCATCTTCCCAGACACTCTCTGCTTTTGCTACGGCGAGTCTGGCCTCGTCGGGAGAGAGGTTGAAGCGCTCATCGAGGGTACCGATCCGGTAGTCAATCGGTATCGGGCAAATAGCTTGCGCCACGAAGTAGAAATACCCACTGCAGAACAACATAGTAATGATGAGAGAGAGCACGAAGCCTGATCGCATCCATACATGGTAGCAAGGTGGTCGGTAAAAACAAGCTGGTGGCCGGTAGGTGCCAAGCACCTACCGGCCACCAGCTCTCACCCTCACACATCTTCAAACTATAAGAAAAGCGACCGGTAGCGGGGACTACGAGTCGCGTCTCGTGGTCCCTGCTACTGGTCACTTTGGTACTTATGATAGTAGCATGTGGGACACGGTAAAGGTTGTAATTATCCACGGACAAGTGGGCGGGAGGCACTTCGTGTCTCCCGCCCACTTGTCTACTCTCCTACTTTTTAGTAATGTTGCCAGCAACATCACCCCCTAAACGGAGGAAGACTGATGTTTAGCTCCAGAACAACATTTACTGAACGGCGAGCAAATTTCAAGAATGAACTGTCTGGTCGCTTCGCAATCAAGTAGCGAAAACTTGAACTCGAGCATGGAGTCGGCAATGTCACCAAAGAAATGCTGATTCCTTTTAAGCTCGAAATAATCTCCTCATACGACGGCATCGTGATGCATGACTGGTGCAAAGCCCAAGGCGTTGATAACGTCAATGACATCATCAAAGAAATCGAGGAGGAGTTTGATTTCTAGCCGAACGCCACAGCACGGGCCATAAACTGGCCCGTGCTGAAACTTTTTTATAAACAGCACCTGCTGTGACCTGCTTCCTAAGCAAAATCGTCTCATTCTAGGCTAGAATGAGACGATTTTGCATTTTAGAGGGTTTTTCTTCTTACTCCCCGCTCTCTTTACTTAACTTCTGGCGCGTCAGCTCCTGCGCTGCATTCATACTGTGCTGGTAGTAGAGCGCCTTCACACCTCCCTTCCACGCCCGGATGTAGAGCTGGTTGATGTCTTTGATCGGTGTACTTGGAGGCACCATGACGTTGAGTGATTGCCCCTGATCAATAAAGGCTTGTCGCTCGGCTGCTTGGTCAATCACGATTCCCTGATCGATCTCAGCAAACGTCCGGAAGACAGCTTTCTCATCATCGCTTAAGAAATCGAGGTGTTGCACTGAACCGTCGTTGTCACGGATACTACTCCAGGTATCTTTATCGTTTTTCCCTTTCTCTTCTAGCAGATCAAGGAGGAACGGGTTCTTAATCGTCACCTTTAGTTTTGCTACATCTTTTACGTAGCAGTTACTCCAGACCGGCTCAATACCCTGCGATACCTGTCCGAGGATAAACGCTGAAGAAGTGGTCGGCGCTACTGCCATGGTGGTGGTGTTACGCATACCGTATCCTTCAAGCACAGCTGGCTCGCCAAGCTCTTTGGCCAACTCTTTACTCGCTGCGTGAGACTTCTCCTGCATAGTCTTAAAGACTTCTTTGTTAAGCTCCATCGCTTCCGGTGCCTCAAAGGCGAGCTGCTTCGACTGCAGCAAGGAGTGCCAGCCGAGGACGCCAAGCCCTAACGCGCGGTTTTCGACGGCGAAGTTATAGGCTCGCTCCATAAACGTGAACGCGAGCTGTTCTTCTTTGTCATCTGAGTCTCGCAACGCCTCCAGCTTTTCGATAAACTCACCCATGACAGCATCGAGGAACATAGTCATCGTTTCAACTAGGTCGGTATCTTTCCAGTCATCATAAAAGAGGACATTGAGTGACGAGAGACAGCAGACAAACGACCAATCTTCATTACTCGGCAGCATAATCTCGCTACACAGGTTTGAAGCAACGATCTTCTTGTCTGTATCTTTGTAGACTTGTGGTCGCACATCATTAGCGTTTTCTATGAAGACAATGTACGGATATCCCATTTCACCGCGACGCTGGATGACACGGGCCCAGATGGCTCGCTTCTCTTCATCTCCTACCACCATTTCATCGAGCCAGGCGTTGGTTACCGTGACACCATGGGTCATGGTTTGGATCGGGTTTCCTTCGGTACCGATATCGAGAAACTCAAGGATGTCTGGATGTTCGATCGGCAAATACGGACTGAAACTACCGCGACGCACCTTCCCTTGGGAGACTACGTCAACCATCGTCTCAAACAGTTGCATGAAGGTGACGGGACCGTTACTGCTGCCATTCTCCCCAATCGGTGCCCCTCGTTCTCGGAGCGTCCCAAAGTACCCTGACGTACCGCCACC
>Ga0136601_1000610_pt1 | contig 14399 bp, 19 predicted proteins | sample AntRauMFilla2699_FD_181020 | JGI IMG/M metagenome (GOLD analysis project Ga0136601, IMG submission 181020) | Saline lake microbial communities from Rauer Islands, Antarctica - Metagenome Filla 2 #699 | ecosystem: Environmental > Aquatic > Non-marine Saline and Alkaline > Saline | place... | reverse complement strand
AGGAAATGGGGTCAGCCACCATTTATGCCATATTTAATTAATGTCACGTATTAACAGAGTAGACGTCGGTGGAGAAATATATCACGTACTCAACCGAGCTAATGCACGAGTGCAAATTTTTGATAACAAAAAAGACTATCAGCAGTTTGAAGAGATTCTGGAAGAAGCAGTTGAGAAGTTTGGTGTGCGGTTACTTGCGTATTGTATTATGCCTAACCATTGGCACTTAGTATTGTATCCAAAGAAAGATGGAGATATGCAGCAGTTTATGTCTTGGCTTTCCAATACACATACTAGACGCTGGCACGTCGCTAAAGACACAGTGGGGCAGGGACACCTCTATCAAGGACGATACAAATCGTTCATCATTGAACAAGATCAACATCTACTAACTGTATTACGTTATGTCGAACGAAACGCCAAGCGAGCAAACTTAGTGAAAAAAGCAGAACAATGGCAATGGTCAAGTGTATGGAGGAGAGAAAAAGGCTCGCCCGAACAAGCTACACTTTTGAGTACATGGCCAACGGCAATGCCAAACCACTATCTAAAAATTCTCAACCAACCACTTACCACCGCTGAAGAAGAAGTACTCGAACGTTCAGAAGAAAAGAGTATTCCCTACGGTGCAGATGCGTGGGTGGATAAAACAGTCAAGAAGTTTGGTATCGAACAAGTGTTAAAAGGGGTGGGGAGGCCAAGAAAAGGTGGCTGACCCCATTTACTCCTGACCCCATTTACTCCATTTACTTGACCCCATTTACCACGCTGAGGACCATCCAGGAGATGTATCGCTTATAGCACCAATTGCTCCCGTGGTGTCAGGGAAATTAACGACTGAATACAAAGAGCGCCGAGAGCCAGGGATGTTAGCTAAATGGAAAGAAGAAGGAGTGTTAGTTAGTGAAAGTTCTACGACTCCAGGACTCATCAAGCGAGCACCATACGCAATACAAGAAGAGTGGTTGAGTCACGACCTGCTCCCAAATGCAGATAAACTAAACATGCCGGTATTCCTCCTCACCGGGACTGAAGATGGTTCGTGTCCGCCAGACCATGTACAGCAGTTGTTTGATTCTATTCCACACGACTATAAAGTGTTTGAAATTATCGAAGGAGCACCTCATACCTATCGTACAGAAGAAGACTTGAAGGAGGTGAAGGAGCGATTGAGTGAGTGGCTTAAGGAGCAGTAGGTATATGGAAATCAAAAAATCACTCCAACTCACAACCGCACCACTTGAAGAGCTGATTGCAAAAGGTGAATCAATCGACTTCAGACTCGATGAAGCAGCCTGGCAAAACCTTAAAGTAGGGGACTATGTCGAATTTTGGGAAGACTTTACCGGTTGGCAGAAAGAACCGACCAATGAGTCACGGCGGGTGATTGTTCGCATCGAACACATCTATAAAGCACCAAGCTTCCAAGAGCTATTTAGCATCATTGAGCAAGATATGGACCGTCTTGGCGATAAGGACGAATTGCTACAAGGGCTTCGTAGTTGGTGGAGTGAGGACAAAGAAAATACCGAAGGAGTCCTCGCATTCCATGTCGTGGTCGTGTAGGGACTGATTCCCGGGACGTCGGTCAAGTACCGGCGTACTTTCTTGGGTTCCACTAAGTCCACCAGACACTAGAAAAATCTGTGATAGTCGAACCAAAATACCTTTATTTATATAGTCCCTAGAGAATCTAGGGCAGTAGGGCGACGTCGTATAGGATGTTCGAACTGTGTTTGAGAGGTTAGGGGATGAAACTGTATTTATACCTTCATTTCATACATCAAGAATGAATCATATTTCGTAATTTTGAATGAAGTTCTTTGTTTGCTGCCAAAATACCAACTTTACTAACATCCCATTCATTGTTATCGAAGTTCGTAACCATTCCACCAGCTTCACTTAAAATAAGACAACCAGCTGCATGATCTTCTGGCTCTGTTCCCGCATCAACAATACCATCGATTCTACCTCTAGCGATATTGCATAGATCAAGTGCGGGAGAGAAATTGATAATTACCTTTCTTGAATTTAGTGCTAGATTTTTTATCATCTCTAGCCCTGCGACAATCGTTTCGTCTTCTGCTGCGTATGCACAAGTAACAATAGAGTCAGTGAGGTCGCTTTTTTCTGATACGTTTATTTTCTCGCCATTCACATATGCCCCGCAGCCTTTTTTTGCGACATACAGTTCATTGGTAATTGGATTGAACACAACTCCAACGTTTACTTCATTTTTGTATGCTAGTGCAATTGATACAGAAAAGTAAGGATTACCAGTTACAAAGTTTGATGTACCATCAAGTGGGTCGATTATCCAAACGTATTCAGATTGGTTATCGTGAGTGCCAGATTCTTCGGCTACAATTGTATGTTTAGGAAAATGGCTACTGATACAGTTTATGATTTCTTGCTCGGATGCCCGATCAGTCGCAGTTACAACATCGTGCTTACCTTTAGCTTCTACATGAGATTGAGATGCAAAGTTAGCTGACAGAATTTTACCGCCAGCTTTAGCAGCTTCTATTGCAACCTTTTCAAATTTATCGAGTGGCTGATTCATGAACAAAGTATATCAAAAGTTCCTAATTATCATTAGGGTTAGTGAAAGTCAGAGCTGAAATGCTGTTGTGTATCTTGGTAAAATAAAGATATTTCTCGCTGGGCGACGTCGTAGAGGATGTTCGAACTGTGTTTGAGAAGTTGGGAGATGAAACCATCTATATTCCAAGTTTTACACCTTGTTGACGACTGACTAGAGAGCTGATTCTTTAGCTCAACAATTACAGTCAAATTTTAACTCTTTGGGGAAGGTAGGCGAAGTTCTTTGGTGTTTGCTACCCCAGGCAGATAGAGATTTCATTATTGGCAGGGCAGTTGTCCCGTACTTTGTAAGCGAATACTCGACCTTGGGAGGAATTTGTGGATACACTTCTCGATGAATGATTCCATCTCTTTCTAGTTCCCTTAGCTGCTGAGTGAGCATTTTTTGCGATGCTTCAGGAATCGCTTTTCTGATTTCACCAAATCTAAGGGTCGATTTTTGTAGATGCCACAAGATCATTGGTTTCCACCGACCACCAAGAATGCGCACTGTACTTTGAATTGGATTTTCAGGTTTGTGGTTCATGACAGTTACTTTGGGGTAAGTACTATACAAAATAGTGCGTACTTGTTATTCATATACTGCATTATATACTTATATAAATTAATTACAAAAATATACAAATGAGTTCAAATATTCTAGCTTTCGCAGGCAGCAATAGCAGCAGTTCTATTAACAAGACGTTAGCTCAGTACGTAGCTGGTCAGACAAAAGATACAGTCGTTACAGCAGTCGATCTCAATGACTATGAACTGCCGCTATATAGCCCAGACTTAGAAAAAGAGAGTGGTATCCCTGAAACAGTTACAAAATTCAAAAGTCTTATCGCTGAATCAGATGGAATCATTCTGTCTTTGCCAGAATACAACGGGTCGTACACGGCTGTATTCAAAAACTTATTTGATTGGTTATCACGAATCGATATGAAAGTATGGCAAGAGAAACCAATGCTGCTCATGGCTACTTCTCCCGGGAAAAGAGGTGGAGCGGGAGTGCTGCAAACAGCGATTGATGCTTTCCCGCACTTTGGAGGAAATATCGTCGCTGATTTTTCACTACCTCAATTTTTGGATAATTTTCAAGCAGGTGAGATTACTGATCAACAAAAAATAGTTGAGCTGGAAGAGAAGGTATTACTGTTTCAGTCGGCTTTAATCAAATAACAAAATAATTATGCAACATTCACTCCCAACACTAGCATTTAAGTTATCTGCAATTTTATGGGTAATCTGGGGTTTAGTACACATACTAGCTGGTTTTTTTACAATAAATTTTATACTGTCTGGTGACATAGCTGCCGCAATTGGAGGGATTGCCGATGCCGTTGACCCAGCAGTTCTAGCGTTAGCTTACCCTGATGCAGCTGGGGCAATCTTTGGTCAGCATGGTTTTAATTTACTTTGGATTGGTCTTGTTACTTCAGTCAGTGCTTTTTTTGTCTGGAAACAGGAAACGTGGGCTATCTTTTTGGCAGCTTTAGTTGGGGGTCTAGCTGATGTTGGGTATTTCTTATTTATGGATCTTGGAGGATATGTGAATTTTGTTCCAGGTACAGTGATGACAATCATCTCAGGATCAGCCATCATCCTCAGTATCTGGGCTTGGTATAGTAAGGATAATTAAATAATAAATAAATATGACAAAGAAAAATTTTGGTAAGTATGGGGCAATGGTTTTGGCAGTTTTACTTGCTGTCCCAGCGGTTGGCAAAATTGTTAGCATGGAAGCCATGGTCACACAGCTATCGGTTAATGGAGTGGGAGATTGGATTACCATTATCGGACTTGGTCTACTAGCTTCATTAGTATTATTTGCGATACCAAAAACCAAAAACATCGGTACGCTGCTACTTTCAGCGTACTTTGGGGGAACGATAGTATTTCACATGGCTCTTGGCGAAGCGTTTGTGGTACAAGCAGTATTACTAGTTGTGGTTTGGACACTCGCTTGGATGTATGACGAGCGGATCGTGTTGGGTCACCGTTCAATAGAAAATTAAAAACTTTCCTTACTCAAGAAAAGGTAGTTCCAATTTCTACGTAGGGGTACTAAGTGTCAGAACTGAAAAGTCTATGTATATCTTCGTATATTGAAGATATTTCTCGCTGGGCGACGTCGTAGAGGATGTTCGAACTGTGTTTGAAGGGTTGGGGGATGAAACTATTTACATCCCAACTTTTGTTTATGAAATGCCAACTGCTCTAATGGTGTGTTAGTCAAATAAATATCACCAAACTCTAATGGTATTACAGGAATATCTATATCGTAAGTATTAAGCATATCCTCTGTTTCCTTAACTCTACCTAAAGGAACTTCAATATGAGAAAACATCTCAAGCGTTATTGGTTTGAGCGAACGTTGCTCCACTTTGTTTGTGAGAGGGATAGTTTCTATGAGTTCACTAGAGTCAGCTTTTATTCCAATGAGCACGGGGTAGTTTCCTTCAATGTCAGAAGTAGGAATATCTCCTTTGAACATATCTAAAATACCTATCACTTTCCCTTTCTTCGGTTTTCTTATCGCACTTGCCCAGTTTTGTATATCTTTTGAAAAAGAGGTGCGGAGGGTGTTTTTTATAAAACTACGATGACTCCAAAAGTTAGCAAAGAGCCAAATAAAAAGTAATGCGAAGTAAAACCTTAGCCAGAGTTTGATGCTCCCTAGCTCGTATACTAACTCTTCATTTTGAGTGGTATGTATTCTAGCAAACGCTCTGGCGTGCATTCGTGTTGTTGTGAGCGAAACAGTGTTTGCTTTGGAGTCAATCCAAGGGTCGTGGTGAGGAATCAGTCCATCAGAAACTAAAATTGCATTCAAAATGTCGATAGTTTCAGTAGAGTTTACTTTCTGGTATCGAGAGCCGTTCTCGTGCTGGTAGTGATATCGACCTGTTCCGTGCCAGTGGGTTGCAAGTGTATAACACTTTTCTATTTGAGGTAAGTAGTTTTTATATTTATCTTTTACATCAACATCCAAAGATTCCACTTGCTCTCGATACGGAAGCAATCTTTTTTCTGTCTTTCTTAGAATTAGTCTTTCAAGCCACATCAAAAAAGTATAGCAGTTCTGATTTCTCATTAGGGGTATGAAATGTCGGAACTCAAATGTTGTTACATATCTTCGTATATTGAAGATATTTCTCGATGGGCACGTACTGTCCATGAGGTGGAACCAGTTTGAGGAAACAGCTCTTGATTGGTTGTGTGTTGCAAGAGTTGTGCTTCGATAAAATAAAACCACCCCAATCATCGGTGAAGGGGTGGGTGAATATGTTTATTCAGGCATGGAGAGCACGAAGTTTGCTGACTCTGAACCAGCGAACTGTGGCTGTCTGTACGATCACAATGGCAGTAGTCGTCAGCCAGCCCCATGGTTGCGAAGTGAGTAGAACCCAGACCTCGTACCAGCCAACTTCCGCAGCAGCACGTAGGCGCATCCCAAGCCAAACGCCATTTTCTGGCATGGCAAAAGTCAGAATTGCAAACGCCGCAAACGTGTACCACATAGCAATACCGGGCGCTTCTTTTGGTAGCAACCAAAAGATGTTGGTATAGGGCATGAAGACCAGCATCAGCCATGCCGATTCCTCGACATGAACTGTAATGAGATAGAAGATCAGACCCATTGCCGCCAGTGACACAAGTTCGTAGGGGATGCGGTGAGGGTTGTGTATTACCCACTCCACACAAGAACGTATTACCCCTTCGGTGGCTTGAGGATATCTCCCCACCATAAAGCCGATTCCAATACCGACATATAAGACAAGAAGATAGGACATCAATCCCTCCGTTGGTAAGTTTTACATATTATACATAAAATATGTAAAAAGTCAATATATTGGGCAACGTCGTAGAGGATGTTGACCTAATTTTCAATGACCGAAGAGAACATGAAAATGGAAATACTCTTGTGGTGCGAAATTTGTTTGAGGGGTTGGGGGATGGAAGTATTTTCGTACCTCAATTATGTACACAGTCAACAAAGACTTTAAACAAAAAAGATTAGGATGAGCAAAAGTAAAATAATGCAAAAAATAACTGAAAGGAGATAAGTAATTTTTTCTTTTGATGTAAATTTTTTAAATTAAAATGATTTTTGTACAGAATACCCGTATAAACGGTGAAATAAATTAGTGAGATTACGGCTGGAACAAAAAGAGCAGATAATACAAAAAGGATTTCTATACCTGTATATGAGTAATTTGCAATCCACAAAATTGATATCGGAACAATTACTATTGTCGCTAACTGTGATATAAAACAAATTTTGTAAATTTTGGACTTAATTCAATTTTGATCATCTCACTTTTAAGTATACCAGTTCGAACTTCTACGTAGGGTACTCAGAAAACCATTATTAAACTTACTTCAAAATACTGGGCGGCTCCTGGACCTCGGGTGGAACCAATTGGAAGAGCTATGTCTCGATTGGTTAAGCGACGCAAGGGTTTGATTTAGGTGATAGGGGAGAAAGTGGTGCTACAACCAATGCTTGATTAATTTTGTACAAAATGTACAATATTGATATGAAAACTATCACAACAACCAACGCCCGTAAGCAGCTAGCAAAAATCGTAGATACCGTTAAAGAGACAGGGGAGGTATTTGCTATTGGTCGCCGTAACAAGCCGGAGGTGATTATGCTCAAATTCCCACAAGCCTATAACGCTGACTTCAACGAGATAACAAATCTCAACGCAATTTCTTCAAGTTTTGATTTTCTTGAAGATGAACCCGATCTCTATACGTTAGAAGATGCAAAAGAAGTGTATGTCTAAGTCATACGACATAATTCTGATTCCGTTCCCGCTCACTGACTTAGCGAGTCAAAAGATTCGTCCTGCCCTACAACTTTCTGATACTGGCGATGAAGATATTATACTTTGTGCTATTTCAACCAAAAAGCACTCGAGTTTTGATATTCAAATCGCTCCCACCAAAGCCAATGGGTTGAAGAAAGTATCATATATTCGAAGTAATAAAATTGCCACGATTGAAAAGCGACTTGCGTTGGCAAAGTTGGGTGATCTTGATGCGAAATCAAAATCAGCACTTCAGTCAAAACTTAAAAATCTTTTCGGAATCTAGGGGCGCCCTTGACCCTCAGGCGAAAACCATTAGAAGAACTGTGTCTCGATTGTTTAAGCGATGCAAGGGTTTGTTTCAGATGAGAGAGAAGAAGGTGGTTTCACTGGGTCAGTTGCAAGGGTGGGTAGACTAAGAAATGAATGACTAACCCCGTTCTCCTAACCTTTTGGCTCTAATGGATTAGGAGGTGCTTGTTTACCATCAATGAAAATATAGTCAGTACGTTTTTTATCTTCTGGTGCAACAGAAATCACTGTGTCGTAAGCATCTATTTCGTAATAGAACGCAAAGAGTTCACCAGCGAATTCGCCTCTGTAGAAGGGGGTGAAAGTGACCTGTATGCTAAATACTGCTGTCTCTCCAGCATCAATCTGGTAGTAACGACTGCCATTTCGTTGGACTTCAGAAGTGTTATTAGTATCGGTTACTTCATTCATTGATTTTTTACCACCAAAGGTGACACCTCCAGATTCCATTGGGTGCATAGTAGTAAATGCTTCTGCTACTGGAATGTAGATAGGGAAGTCTTCTGGTGCAGTTATTTCAGCTATAAATTTATACAGCCCTGAAAATCCATCTGCAGTAATCACAGCGCGTGGTTTGCCAATTTGTTCGACAACAGGATTGTCTAATGGAATCACATCAGTGCCGCACACTGATTTAGTAGTTAAGCAAGGATTTTTCTCTTCCAAGGTTAATGTTTTTGGCGTGTTCTTATTTCCGGTGAAACTAAGTGGTTTGTCGGTATGGTCATGATTGTGGATATGTGAACCGAAATTATTATCATAAGCCCGCACTCTGAGATCGTATTCATAGCCAGGACGTAACATATTTTTGTTTCTGTCTGGGACAACAAATTTCATGACTCCTGCAAAATTGGGTTCAATTTCCTGACTCATCATCATGTAGACAGAATCACCAAAGTGACCGCCAACTGCATCTAATAATAGTTTTCCTCCGCTGTCATTTGTATTGTAGACGTGGGCGTACACGATTAGCTCGTTTTGGTAGCTAAGGGTACCACCGTTATTTGGTGAAATAATTGTAGCGATTGGTTCTCCACGAGATCCAATGAATTTACCGCTTTCACGCCCACAGTCAGCAGACAATAGGGTTCGAGTCTTATCTAGGACGATTCCATACTCTGGGTCGTTACGTTCAGTTATTATTCCGCTTTGGGTTTGCAGGGAAATAACGGCATCACGTGTTGCTGAATCATAAATACCACTCACCTCTACTTTGGGGTATTTATCAGCTCGCTCGTGGAAATACCATTGTAGTTTTGTTATATCACCATCAGTTCTTTCATCGGTATATCCTGGTAAGATATTTTTGGTGATATAGACGCAGTCCGCAACAGCAGCACCTTTGTTGTCTTTTTGAAATTGTTGAGTGGCTTTCAGCTCAAGCAATTGAGTAATAAGGGCTTGTAGTTGGGCTATCTGTGCGAGTAGTTCAGATCGGGTAGCTGCAGCAGCAGAATGGGGAAGGATAAGACTAAAAACAAGAATAAAAACTATAAGATGATGGGTGATTTTACTCATATGAAAAAGTATACCAGATCAAGCTTCCCATAATCTGTATGTATATTTCACGAAATTGAGATATATAAATTAGGGCGACTACCGGGAATCGTCCTGACGGTCACTAATTCACTACGCTCATAAGTGCCGCGGGACACGGCTCACTCGTTTTTCTTCTCGGAAAGAAGAAAAGACATCGTTCCGCCGTTCGATTCCCGGACGTGAGTGAAACTATTTGCTTGCTGTAGTCGCCCCATACGCAAAAAATCCCCAGGAAGGGGATTTTGCTTTGGGGCGGCTCCTGGACCTTGGGTGGAACCAATTGGAAGAGTTGTGTCTCGATTGGTTGAGCGATGCAAGGGTTTGTTTCAGGTGATGGAATATAAAGTGGTTCCACTGGGTCAGTAAATGAGTGGTTAATAATTTACTTATCTATTTTGTAACTAAAGCGCAGTCGTCTTTGTTATCATTGACGCAACTTTAGTTAGGAGAGAATCATGGTTAAAACAGGCGTCGTGCTCAACCACGTTCATGTCACACAGCTAGACATTATGTGGAAATGGCAGAAATGCAGAAATGGGGTCAAGAAATGGAAGAAATGGGGTCAGCCACCATTTATGCTAGGATGAGTTAATGCCAAGAATAAACAGGGTAGACGTCGGTGGCGAAATATATCACGTACTCAATCGAGCAAACGCTCGTGTCCAAATCTTTGATAACAACCAAGACTACCAACAGTTTGAAGAAATTTTAGAACAGGCGGTAGAGAAGTTTGGTGTTCGGCTCCTAGCTTATTGCATCATGCCAAATCATTGGCATCTGGTATTGTATCCAAAAAATGATGGCGATATGCAGCAGTTTATGTCTTGGCTCACTAATACCCATACCAGACGCTGGCACGTTGTGAAAGAAACTGTTGGACAGGGTCATCTGTACCAAGGACGATACAAATCATTTATCATCGAAAAAGACCAACATCTACTAACAGTACTCCGCTATGTTGAGCGAAATGCTAAGCGAGCAAAACTGGTTAAAAGAGCCGAACAATGGCAGTGGTCTAGTGTCTGGCGCCGAGAAGAGGGGACAGTTGAACAAAAGAAACTCCTAGGTTCGTGGCCAACCGCAACCCCAAACGATTACTTAAAAGTGCTCAATCAACCTTTAACCACTGCTGAAGAGGAAGCTCTGGAACGTTCAGAAGAGAAGAGTATTCCGTATGGTACTGATGCGTGGATACATAAAATAGTGAAGAAGTATAAGATTGAGCAGGTATTGAAAGGGGTGGGGAGGCCGAGGAATGGTGGCTGACCCCATTTATGCACTTCCATAAATGAAGTATAACAAAAGTTCCTAATTCTCATTAGGGGTATGAAATGTCAGAACTGAAAAGTTGTTGCACGTCTTCATAAAATGAAGATATTTTTCGCTGGGCGACGTCGTAGAGGCTGTTCGAACTGTGTTTGAGGAGAGGGGAGATGAGACAATATTTATTCCAGTACTAATACCCACCATAGACTGAACCGTCTTGTTTGATAATGTTTCCTTCAATGTCTGCTGTGTATTTTGGGTAACTTAACCCTCGTTCGTCTCCTTCAGCCAAATTGATGAAGCTAAAGTTCCTGCCATGTTCTTCAAATTTCGGCCACGCACCAAGTATTTCTAGGTCGGTATTGAATACAATTTTAGTGGTTGTTGACCAATCTCCAAGATAAAGACCTTCATCAGGGCATGCGGTAATAAAGTAGGTTCCGGTTGGAATGATGTCAAATGTGCTACGAATACCGTTGAAAGTTTCATTGCAGGTATTTTCATATACAACATTATTGTACTGATCTAATACTCTGCCACGAAGAATATTGACCAATGGTCCTGAAATTTCTGCATCTTGTGCAGGGTCAAATGATGTAGGGTCTATAAACCAGTTATGAGTAAAATATTTACCGTCGGCAACTGGTATAAGGTCGTGAAAAAAGTTCAATGAGTAACGACTTGGAGATCGGTACGGTTGTGGGCTCCAGGCAGATGAAGTCTGTATAGTGTTTACAATCGTTTGTGCTTCAGTGACAAGATCAATTCTATGTAAAGTTATAATAGTAGAATCATCTAGTTCTTCGCTCGTTATATAAAAAATATTACGGCCGTCTGTAGTCAGTTCTGCAATAATAATATCACTACTTTCATCGACTGGTAATCCATAATTATGAAAACCAGGGTCGAATCCAGGGCAATATTCTTCAAGCTGCTCTAAATCTAAAGATAGGTAGTCAGGATATTTTAAAGTGACTATTGCAAGAAAGCCAAAATATCTTTCCCCCGTGCACATTTGTATATAATGCCAGCTGTCTTCTGAATCTGCTGATTGTCCATAAGGTGCCTCAGTACTTTGTTTCATATTTTTTTCAACTTCAACAATTTTTTCTGGTGCATATGTATACCCGATCAACCCGCCGAGGAAGGGGAGAATGACAAACAATGCCATTGCTAGATATTTCGATAAAGGAGTAACTGTATTCAGTTGAGACTTTGTGTGCTGAATTGGTTCAGATTGTTCGTTAGATATTTCATGATTGTCCATGAATAAAGTATACCAGTTCCACATTCACGTTAGTGGTATGAAATGTTAGAACTGAAATGTTGTTGTATATCTTCACGCAATGAAGATGTTTCTCGCTGGGCGGCTCCTAGACCTCAGGTGGAACCAATTAGAAGAGTTGTGTCTTGATTGGTTAAGCGACGCAAGGGTTTGTTTCAGGTGACGTATGTGGAAATGGTTCTACTGGGCTGGTAGGGGAAAGAAAACACCCCGCACCGATTGGAGAGGATGTCTCCTAGGTGGCGGGGTGTAAAGCTCTTTATTTTCCAGCGAACAACTCCGCAAGGACAGAGAGGTACAGACCAACAGGCTCTTCCTCCGGACCAGCGTCACCCGGATAGTAAGTCTCGACGGTGCCGTCTGTACCGATGTCGATAAACACACCGGTGGTTTCAGTGGTCGCTACGTACTCCTTGGAGTAGTCGCGCTCACCTTCAGGTATATGTCTTATAAGCGACAGCCGCAGTTGCGAGAAGTCGCATGTCCCGTCAGGAAGTGCGGGAAATTTGGAGAGTACCAAAACTTCGTACACTCCTTGAAGGCTTTCCAAGTAACGCGGCTCGGTTGCAATAAAGCATGAGCTGTCGATGTCATCTGTCAGCAACGCATCTTTGGTTGCAGTCATTGTGCCGGTGTTTGCCGTCGAAACAGCAGGTGCAAAGAGTACAGTTGCCAGCAGAAAAGAGAAGAGTTTCATGAAGAGTCCTCCAAAAGGTCAAGGTGCATTTAATAGAAAATAACACACTTTTAATACAAAGTCAATATATTGGGCGCCGTCGTAGAGGCTGTTCGAACTGTGTTTGAAGAAAGGAATGATGTGGCGTTATATATTCCACGCTTTACCCAACACTTTATTTAACTATAAAACCGCCCCTTCATCGTTGAAGGGGCGGGCGGATTTGATTTGGTTGATTCACAACTCTACAAAGTACCAAGCTTCTGCGTTGGGCGAATCTATACTGCAATATACGTGGTACCCAAGTGCAGGGCTGCAAGGCAGATTTAACCCGATTTCAACATAACTCTCAGCGAGGGTTTTCCCGGCAAGGTGCACAGTTGCCGATATCTTGTAGTTATAAGCAATGTAACGAGCTAGCCACTTTGCAGATAGTTGACCCAGAAGTCTTTTTTGATGAATTGCGGGGTCAATTATGGCTGGCAGGTATGGTTTGTCAAAGAAATCTATCAGGTCAGCCTCAATCTCAATGTCTCGGATGATATGGGACGAGTCGATGTTTGACCTGACATACTCAGCAAGTCTTTGGATTGTATCTCTACCGTACGCGTATTTGATGGTGTGTCGGTCTTCAAAACCGTCACTGAGAACGAAATGTATCTGCACTTCGCCATCAAGTGAAGTTATTTCAAGTGCTGCACAAAGACCCCGTACACTCACTTTGTTTATAACTAAGACACTATCACTGGGTCGGTCTTTAAAATTGAAGTCCTCCCAGTTCAAGACAATACGCTCGCGCACAGCTTCCTCGTCTGGGACGTTGTAAACACGATGTACAGGACTGACTATTTGTTTCATCGGATATTCTCCTGTGTCGGTACTTCACGATTCTCTCGTGACGGAGGTTCTTTCGACTGCAACTATGCAATAAATACAGTTTATTTACAACTAAAACAAACACACCTACACCTGAAGGCATCACTTTGAGTAAAATAAGTTTGGCTCGAACTAAAATCTTAAAGAAAGACAACGTGAAATACGTGTCATTCTCACTAGGGCGACGTCGTAGAGGACGTTCGAACTGTGTTTGAAGCAAAGAATGAGACAGCGATTTATATTCCAATTTTAATAAACCATACCCAGTTAGCGTGCGTGGTTAGAGGAATTAAAAACTTCCATCAAATCGGTGACTTGTTTATGGACGTTTTCACCAGGTAAGGTATTTTTGTCGACAAATTTTATGGCAGTACATTCTGTGGATGGTAAAAAGTCAAAACTCTTCAGTTGAGTTTCGTAAACTACATAAGCGTACCAAATTGAACGTTCTGGATTAACTTTGCTTGGTTTACTATTTGTATAAAAATATGAGGGTCTATCAGCGACACTCGTAATTTCTAAGGACATCTCTTCCTGGATTTCACGAGCGATGTCTTTTTGTGGCGACGCACCCCAATCTAATCCACCTCCAGGCAAGTCCCACCAACCATCCTCTTCTTGCATTATTAAAAATTTGTCCCTAGTTTCATTGAGTACTAACGCCTTGATACTGATGCGATAAAAACAATCTGGTATGTTATTCATTTGGTGAGTATAGCAAAGTTCCCAATTCTATTTAGGGGTGAGAAGTGCTGGGAGCACTTTGCATGACCTTGCCTAGTATTTTTCCACAGAAAATACTGACAAGGTATACAGTACCTGTAAGGTATAAAATGTCAGAACTGTGGTGTCGTTGGATATCTTCACAAAATGAAGATATTTACTGCTGGGCGGCTCCTGGACCTCGGGTGGAACCAATTGGAGGAGATGTGTCTCGATTGGTTAAGTGACGCAAGGGTTTGTTTCAGGTGATAGGAAAGAAAGCGGTTCCACTGGGCCGGTAGGGGAAAATTACTTGCTATATCAGCTCCGCCATAAG
>Ga0136601_1000609_pt1 | contig 14436 bp, 14 predicted proteins | sample AntRauMFilla2699_FD_181020 | JGI IMG/M metagenome (GOLD analysis project Ga0136601, IMG submission 181020) | Saline lake microbial communities from Rauer Islands, Antarctica - Metagenome Filla 2 #699 | ecosystem: Environmental > Aquatic > Non-marine Saline and Alkaline > Saline | place... | reverse complement strand
AGATCGGGTATTTCGCTTATCCATATCAATACAGAAATTCGAGTTGCGTACAAGGAAGGGCTGCAAGCTTCGCTTGCAGCTCACCCTGAAGAAATAGCGCCATATCGAATTCTTAAACCTGCACAAGAAGCAGTTCAAAAAACAGTAGAAGCACGATTACGACTGTATAATAATAAATAATATGAAATTAATAGACGACCTAAAAACAAAAGTGCGCGGAGATGTGTATGCTGACGAAGAAACTCTTGAAAAATATAGTCGAGATGCAAGTATTTTTAAAGTTGTGCCTCAAGTGGTCGTTTTTCCTCGAGATGTAAAAGATATTGAATCGATTGTGTTATTTGTATATGAAAATCAAGACACATATCCCGGACTTTCTATTACTGCCAGAGCTGCAGGAACCGATATGACAGGAGGGGCAATTGGCGAGGGAATCATCCTTGATACAACAAGGTATATGAATGAAGAAAAGGTGGATCTTGAAAATATGCGAGCAACTATTGAGCCAGGAGTGTTTTTTAGAGATTTTGAAAAGGGTACACTTCCAGAACACGTGACACTTCCTGTGTATCCTGCCTCAAAATCACTCGCTGCTCTTGGAGGAATGATTATGAATAACTGTGGTGGGGAAAAATCACTTCAGTATGGACAGATTCGTAATTTTGTTGAATCAGTTGATATGACTCTCTATGACGGAAAAACATACACTTTTTCGAGTGTCACAGAAGATGAGATGGCCGAAAAAATGCTTGGAGATACTTCTGAGGCAGAAGTGTATAGAAAAACATATAAACTTATTCAAGAGAACTACGATAGAATCAAAGCAGCAAAGCCACATACCTCAAAAAACTCATCAGGATATGCCTTATGGGAAGTATATGACAAGGAAACTGGACAGTTTAATCTCGCACAACTTTTTGTTGGATCACAAGGTACACTTGGAATTATGTCAAAAGCAACTATCCGTCTTGTTGAGAGTAAGGAGCATACTCGACTCGTAGCACTTTTTCTTAAAGATTGGTCAAAACTACCAGATATTGTAAATCGACTCCTCCCGCTCAAGCTCGAAAGTCTTGAGACATTTGACGATGTAACGCTCAAGCTCGGAATTCGTTTCATGCCACAAATCGCCGCTCGAGTCGGGGAAAGTTTTATAGGATTTCTCTTTCGCTTCTGGCCAGAGGCAATTATGTCAATAAAACTTCTTGGACTTCCAAAACTTATAATTCTTTGTGAGATAGCGGAATCTTCTGACTCATATGCTCAGCAAAAAGCTCAAGAGGTAGTCGATACGCTCTGTAGCCTTCATCTTGTTTCTCGAATTATTACAGATGAGCAGGATGCCGAAAAATATTGGGTGATGCGACGAGAAAGTTTCAGTCTTCTTCGAAAAAAAGTAGGAGACAAAAAAACTGCCCCATTTATTGAAGATATTTGCGTAAGTCCAGATAATCTTCCAATCGTACTTCCAAAAGTAATTGCCATCCTCGACGAGTATAATATTCCTGTAAATATTGCAGGACATGCAGGGGATGGAAATGTGCACATTATCCCACTTATGCGACTTGATCTTCCAGAAGAACGAGCAAAGATTATTGAAGTTTCAAATAAAGTATACGATATTGTTCTCGAATATAAGGGGACTATTACTGCTGAACATAATGACGGAATAATCAGAACCCCTTACGTAGAGAAAATGTTTGGAAAGAAAGTGTACAATCTCTTCCAAGAGGTTAAGAATATTTTTGATCCTAAAAATATATTCAACCCAGGTAAAAAGGTTGATGGGACAATCAAATATCTCGAAGATCATATTGCAACAAAATAGTCGTTGCTAATCATCAAAATCTGTGTATAATGACCGGTATTATGACAAAACTACAAGCAAGTAAAAGAGAGGGAAAAGTTTCAGCTGCCGAGCTTCGAGTAGATGGAAAAGTTCCTGCAATTCTTTATGGGCCAAAACAAGAACCAATTACAGTTGCAATTCCATATAATGATATGGAAAAAGCATTTAAAGAAGCCGGAGAATCAACATTAGTTGAACTCCATGACGGAGAAACATCACATGATGTTCTTATTCATGAAGTACAATTTGATCCTGTAACTGACCAGATTATTCATGTTGACTTTTATGTTGTAGAGCGAGGAAAGAAGCTCGAAGTCTCAGTACCACTTGTGTTCGAAGGGCTTTCGCCAGCAGAAAAGAATCTCGGAGGTGTACTTGTGAAAGTTATGTATGAAATTGAAGTTGAATCTCTTCCGCGAAACCTTCCCCACAACATTGTTGTTGACGTAACGACACTTGTTGATTTTGATAGTAAAATTCTTGTAAGCGATCTTCCTCTTTCAGAAGGTGTCGAGCTTGTGACAGATGGAGATGAGGTGGTAGCCGCAATCTCACAGCCACAAGAAGAGGAACCTGAAGAACCTTCTGAAGAATTTGATCCAGAGGCGGTTGAAGTCGAAGAAAAAGGAAAGCAAGATGATGAATCAGAATCAGACAAGTCAGATAAAGAAGACAAGTCAGAAAAATCAGATAAGTAATCTCACATAAAATAAAAAGGCATTGATATGCGAAAATAAGACAAAAGAGCATATCAACGCCTTTTTATCTGCACAATAATTTGAATTTTCACATGATTACTTTTTTGTACGAGGATGATATAATATTCTCATGAAAAGAAACTTATTTCTTGTTGCTATATTCTTTGTAATCACAATGATTGGACTAGGTCCTTTTGTGCATGGAGTGTACGCACAGACGGATCCTGCTGATCCAAGAGTAATTGAACAAAGAGAAGATGAGTTGCGATCTGAGCTTGATAGAATCGAAAAGGAAAAAGCGGAAGTACAAGAGACTCTCAGTGTTACAAGGACTGAGGGTGCATCTCTTGAAAGAGATGTAAATATCCTCACTGGAGAAATTAGAAAGGCCGAACTTAATATTAGAGAAAAAAACCTACGCATTTCAAAACTTGAAGGAGGTATAGAGGAAAGACAAAAAACGGTTGCTGAACTCGAGGAAAAAATAGAAAAAAACAAAGAATCACTAGCAGACTTAATGCGTAAGACTAATTATATTGATGATTATTCATTACCAGAATTTCTTCTCGCAGGGGAACAGCTTTCAGATTTTTTTATTGATATTGATGATTTTGCATCAATTAAACGTGAAATTAATGGGTCATTCACTATTATCCGAGAAGCGAGAGGTGAGGTCCTCGAGGAACGTGAATTGTTAGAGAAAGAGCAGATTGCTGAGATAGATACGAAAAAAGCAATTGAAGCAGATAAGCAAATTGTTGCAGTAAAACAAAATCAGAAAACTGCACTTCTTTCAATTAACAAACAAACTGCAAAAGGATATGAGCAGGTAATTGCAGAAAAAGAGCGACAAGCCGCAGCGATTCGAGATGCACTCTTCTCATTGCGAGATGCATCAGGTATTTCATTCGGGCAGGCACTTGAGTATGCAAGTGTGGCTGGTAAAGCAACGGGAGTGCGACCGGCTTTCATACTTGCCATCCTTAAACAAGAATCAAATCTAGGTCAGAATGTAGGAACCTGCAACAGATCGAGTGATCCTGAAGAAAAGAAATATTATAATATTATGCCAGGTCCTAATGATAACTCTTGGAGAGACGATCAGACTATTTTCCTTGCAATCGTAGAAGAATTAGGAAGAGATCCTCTCAATACGCCATTATCATGTCCTCTAAACGCATCAACATGGGGAGGAGCAATGGGACCTTCTCAATTTATTCCAGCAACATGGAAGAGTTATGAAGCAAAAATATCATCAGCACTTGGTGTAGCGACGCCAGATCCGTGGAATCCGCGACACGCATTCACTGCCACAGCACTTTATGTAAGAGATCTGGGAGCTTCAGCAGGAGGTTTTACTGCAGAGCGAACATCTGCACTCAAGTATTATGCAGGAGGAAATTGGAGTCTCCCAGCCAATGCTTTTTATGGGGATCAGGTAATGGGACACGCGTCAAATTTCCAGACACAAATAGACTTCCTTGATGAGGTAGAAAATTAATTAAATTATTAGAAATATTAAAATTACACTATGGCAATTTCATTTGATGAGGAGCAACAAGAGAATGAGTTTAGGAAAATAAATGATGGAACATTAAAAAAATCTCGAATGACTGCATGGTTAATAAAGAAGGGAATTGTTAAAACCGAAAAAAAAGCACAATTTGTTCTTCTTGCAATCGTTATTATTTGCATTGCAGCCACATACGTTGTATCAACAGGTTATACAAATCTGTAACAATGGTCGCGAAAGGCACTTGAATTTTTTATAAATAATGTTATTATCTTAAAACTATGAAAAAAGACATTCACCCGGAAACTAAATCAGTAAAAGCAACATGTGTGTGCGGAGCAACATACGATGTTCTTTCAACAAAAAAAGATATTGATGTGGAGATATGTGCAGCATGTCATCCTTTTTACACTGGTACAGAAAAAGTGCTCGATACAGCAGGTCGAGTTGATCGATTTCGACAGCGGCAAGCAGCAGCTAAAAAATAACGTCAAAAGGGAGAGCACGGCAAGTGCTTTTTCTATTTCATCTCTTAATGCACATCACACAATAACATACAGCATCATATGAAGCAGTATACCCTCGAACAATTTAAAGAAAACCAAAAGACCCAGTACTATGCACAAGAATGGGAGCGACTTTCTGGTGAGATTGAGGAGCTTGAATCTATAGAAGCAGGGGAAGATATGCAGACTCTTGTTGCCGAAGAAAAGCGGGATCTTAGAAAACAACAAGAAGAACTATGGAAGCAAATGGAGTTAATCAGTAAAGGAGATGAAGAGGAAGAAGAATTTCCAAATGAAATTATTCTTGAAGTACGTGCAGGAGCAGGAGGAGACGAGGCTTCATTATTTGCATATCAACTTGCTGAAATGTACCAGCGCTTCGCTGAAAAAGAAGGATGGTCATTCACGCCAATTAGTGATTCTCAAAGTTCAGCAGGAGGATATAAGGAAGCATCGTTTCAAATTCGCGGCAAAGATGTATACAAACGACTCCGATTTGAAACCGGAGTGCATCGAGTACAACGAATTCCAAGTACAGAAAAGGCGGGAAGAATTCACACATCGACAGCATCAATTGCAGTGTTGCCAATACGCAAAAAAACAACTATCGAGATTGATCCAGCAGAATTTGATATGGAATTTTCACGATCTGGTGGGGCCGGAGGACAAAATGTGAACAAGGTTGAGACGGCTGTACGGATTATCCATAAACCAACAGGAATGGATGCCCGATCAACTGCAGAGCGAAGTCAGCTCAAGAATCGCGAGAAGGCCATGAGTATTTTAATGGCAAAACTCGAAGAGAAAAAAAGAGAAGAAGAAGACGCAAAATATGCTGATGCTCGTAAATCACAAGTAGGAACAGCAGATCGATCTGAAAAAATTCGTACATATAATTTTCCACAAAATCGCATCACTGATCATCGAGTTCAAGAGTCGTGGCACAATATGGAGGGGGTTCTCTCAGGAGATATTACGTCAATTCTCGACGCAGTAGCAGTGCTGGGAAATACGAAGTACGAATCATAAGAGCGATTATTTCTTGTGAAGTTTACAAATATACCTTGCAAAACACATGTTTTCTTGCTAGAATTCCTCCACAACAATTATGTCAGAAAAAATAAACAAAGAAGCAGTGAAAGAGATGTTTGAAGTTGGCGCACACTATGGTTATAGTAAATCGCGACGTCACCCTTCAGTCTCTCCATATATTTTCGGGGCAAAAGACGGAGTAGAAATATTCGATCTCGAAAAAGTGTATGGGCTTATAGAAGAAGCGAAAACATTTATATATAATTTAGGAAAGGAAGGTAAGGTGGTTCTTTTTGTGGGAGGAAAAATGGAATCATTGCGACCAGTTAAGGAAGCTGCAGAATCAACAGATATGCCATTTGTCGCAGGGCGATGGATTGGAGGAACACTTACTAACTTTGAGGAAATACGAAAAAGAATTGAGCGTTTGAATGAGCTCACCGAAAAGAAAACAAAAGGACTTCTCGCAGGATACACGAAGCGAGAGCGACTTATGATTGATAGAGAGATTGAAAAACTCGAGAAACGTTTTGGTGGTCTTGAGGAAATGAAGCGACGACCCGCAGCCCTTATTGTCGTGGATACACAAAGAGAAGATATTGCTGTGCGCGAGGCTATTCAAGAAGGTATTCCAGTTGTTGGAATTGCAGGGAGTGATTGTGATATCTCATCAATCGCATATCCAATCGCAACAAACGATTCTTCACTTGCAAGTATTTCATACTTCATACAACAACTTGTGGATGCCTATAAAAAGGGCGTTTCAGAAAAAGAAAGTGCATCGCCAGCATCAACGCCAAAAACAGAATCAAGTACACGCACATCGGCAAAAGTATAATCCTTTTGCATAGTAATTTTAGACATTAACTATTAAATTCTATGGATATTACAACAGATCAAATTAAAGCATTACGAGACGAGACAAATGTTTCAGTGATGAAATGCAAGCAAGCATTAGAAGATGCTCAAGGAGATATGGATAAAGCGCGATCAATTCTCAAGGAGCAATCAGCTGCGGCTGCATCCAAAAAATCAGACAGAGAGCTTGGAGCTGGTACTGTTGCTTCATACATACATGCAGCTGGATCAGTGGGGACTCTCGTAGAGATTATGTGTGAGACAGATTTTGTTTCTAAGAATGATGAATTCATTAAAATGGCAAACGATATTGCAATGCATATTGCTGCTATGTCACCATCTGCTATAAAAACAGAAGATGCACCTGAAGGAACAGAACCAGAATCTATACTCATAGACCAGACATTTGTAAAAAATCCTGATCTAACTATCAAAGGCGTGCTTGATCAAGCAACACAGAAATTCGGAGAGCGAGTAGAAATCACACGATTCGAGCGCTTTGCGATCTAGTCATGATATCATTATTTACAACTATTGCAGGAATCATGTGCATCATAATTGGTGCACTATTCTTCCTTTCGACAAAATCTTCACAGGGAAAATTTAGATGGTACACAAAACTAATAAAAAGTGCTGATGAGAAAGTTATTTCTTTTTTAAAAAAAACATATCTCTATACGCACACAAATAGAGGTCTCTATAAATATCAAATATCACATAAAAGTAAGTTATTTTTACTTTTTATTCTAAAGAAGATATATATCGGACTCCAATATATCATCAGATTCGTAAGAAAAAACATTATTCTTACCGCAAAAAAGATGCAAAATAGCGAACCAAATGAGATGCTTCAAGAGCTCAAGAAGGAGCGAGATAGAATCCTTAATGACGGATTATAGATCTTTTTCGTATCAAAAAGACTTTACTTTTGAAGTGGGTTTGGCTATAATATCGAGACCTTCTAGCGCCACTTTAGCTCAGTTGGTAGAGCAGCCGTTTTGTAAACGGCAGGTCGTCAGTTCGAGCCTGACAAGTGGCTCCAAAAATAAAAAGCGGTACCTTCTTGTACCGCTTTTTATTTTTCTTTCACTTTTTATTCTATTTCATTCGAATTATTCTCATTGGTATCACTCGCATCAGAACTATTTGCATTAGCTTCCTCCTCAGCTTCCGCTTCCTCCTCAGCTATTCTCTGTGCCTCGAGCTCCTTAAATAAAGGAAGCGTTTCGAGATCATTGAGCTCCATGAAACCTTTGTATTGCTCATCATCAATAATTAACACTGGAAGTATGTCAGCCGTTGTGATGCCGCTAATTGATAAGAGGGTGCTGAGAGCGGGAAGTTCAAGATGATAATCAAACGAATACACTCTTAGTTGTGGATATTTTTCACGTAGAAATGTCAGTACATGACCTTGTCGTGTACAATCGCTACAATCATCAAGATTAGAGTAGAAGTAGAGAACAAATATAGGTTCTACCTCACATCGTGTACTTATTTTCTTCATTAAAATATAATCCTTAATGAGTAGTAAGGTGTATTGTTTTTTAAGGAGTTGTACTTCTTCTGTATTGCTTCTTTGTTTTTCTGCAAAAGAAAGACGCTCACCCAAGGCATTGAGCTCCTTGCTAAAGGTTGAGTTATCTACTGCTTCGCACGAACTTGCTTCCAAGAGATCAAATTGAGTATCTGAAGACAGAATATCAATCGAAATAGAATCACCAATAAGTCGAAGTGTTTCAAGTTTTTGATTAGAAAAATGATTACTTATTGCAATACTTGTGACAAAAATGAATGCCGTGATAAGAAGAGCGGTTAAATATTTTTTCCAGTCATAGTTATAGTTGTTCATATAAATTAATTATTTTGATAACATTATCGCCAGTGAGTCGATTTGGCAAGGAGAAGATTATAAAAAGAGTGAATAATCCAAAGAGGCGCTACAAAAACATAGAGGACTGCGAAAAGTATAAATTCTCCAATCAGTAAATTTTTCTGATCGGCTATTTTTCGTCCGTATGTAAATGCCACTATTGTCATAAATATAAGCACAATACCAATAATAAGAGAGGCGTCTGTATTAAGATAAAAAAGATCAAATGAGAATGAGGGGCTTGAAAGTTTCCAGTTGACTGCCTGAAGAGCAATGATTTTATTTATACTTAAGATGGTGATGTTATAAAGACTTACAGATACAAAAAATATAATCGTCAAAAGGGCAATGATTCCACTTGGAAGTACGAGTACGCCAAGCGCTCCATTATGAGTTCCAAACAAGTGTTTATAATCAATAATATTTTTAAGAAAACCAAAAGTCCAACGAAGCCTCTGTTTATGAAGTGCGCGCGCAGAATATGGACCTATTGTCGTGACGCGCGCTTCATGAGCATTAACAATCTTCATGCTATTGTTGTGCATACGAAGTGCGAGTTCAAAATCTTCGGTATTGTATGCGTGCTCATAATTCCCAAGATCAGTAAAGACCTTTCTTCTAAAAATTGAAAATGGCCCTGGAGTTACATAGATTGCTCCAAGATATGAAAGCATTTTTCTTAAAAAAATACTTCCGTAATATTCTGCGCGCTGTATTTTTTGAATAATAGATTTAGGCTCGCGAATAATAATTGAAGGAGTAACAGCATCGACGCTTTTATCATTTAAGAAATAAGAAACTACAATCTTGAGAGCATCTCTTTCTACAAAAGAATCAGCGTCAAGACATCCCACGAGGTCACTTGTAATTCTTTCTAAGCCAAAATTTAGCGCGGTATATTTTCCGCCATTTTCTTTTTTATACAATTTAACTTGAGGATTTGTGGCAAACTGCGTAAGAACATCAGGTGTGCTGTCTGTACTTCCGTCATCAATCACGATGATTGCAAGTTTTTCCTTTGGATAATCAAGTGCAAGAAGTGAGTTGATTGTACCAGCAAGAGTTTTCTCCTCATTGAAGCAAGGGACCATTATAGAAACACTTGGAAATTTTGAAATATTAAAATTCCTTTTTTTAAAGAGATCCTTTCGTGTATCGAGAAAGGTAAGCAAAATAAACACTTGAAAGAAAAGTGTTGCAAAAAGAAAGATGTACATCAGAATTTCAGTCACTGGCATTAAAAAAATAATACTATTATTAAATCGAATTAGCAATGATTTATAGCAGTGCACCACACGCATTATTTGCTATATAGCGCTCCTTAGCTATAATGAATACACATGAATTTAGAAGATCAGAAAGGCCATATTCACCCAATTACTCATATTTATAAACAATGTGTTGATATTTTATCGCAAATGAATTTTGAGGTCGCAACGGGATCTGAAATCGAAGATGAATATCACAATTTCGATGCTCTTAATATTCCGCTTCATCACCCTGCACGAGATATGCAAGATACTTTTTGGCTCAAGAATGTCGCTGGAAAACTTTTGCGAACTCACACATCAGCTATTCAGGTTCGTTATATGAAAGAACACGGCGCGCCATGTAAAATTATTGCCCCAGGAAAAGTTTTTCGAAACGAAGCAACAGACAGAACTCACGAAACTCAGTTTCATCAACTCGAAGGTCTTGTGGTGGGAAAAAATATTTCCCTTGCACATTTAAAATACACTCTCGACGAGTGTTTGAAAAAAATTTTCGGTGAAGATGTGGTGATGCGTCTACGACCAGGATATTTTGCCTTTGTAGAGCCGGGAGTAGAAATTGATATGCAGTGCTCACGATGCAAAGGTGATGGGTGTGCCTCATGTAAATTCAACGGGTGGATTGAGATTCTTGGGGCTGGAATGGTTCACCCAAAAGTTCTCGAAGCAGGAAAAATTCATCCAGAACATTATAGTGGTTTTGCATTTGGTATTGGGATTGATCGTATTGCGATGATTAAATATGGAATAGATGATGTGCGCTCTCTATATAATGGCGACCTAAGACTCGTTTCACAATTTTGATATATGAGGAAGGTCTCGTAATAAGAAATAATAAAATGAAAGTATCATATAATTGGTTGCAAAAGTATATTAAGGAAACACTCCCTTCTCCAAAAGAAATTGAGCGTATTTTGACCATGCATGCATTCGAAATCGAAGAAGTGACGACTCACGATGCAGATACAACTATTGATGTCGATGTTCTCAATAATCGAGCACATGATTGCTTGTCGCATTATGGTATTGCAAAAGAAATTGCGCTTATTACAGGACTTACTTTTATTTCGCCAGTACAATATAAATTTTTTAACGAAGTAAAAGCTGTAACTCGCAAAGGAAAGGAAGTCAATGAAAGTACAAAAACTCAAATAGATTCAGATGTCTGCAAAAGAATAGTTACGGTACAGATAGATGGAATTGATAATACACAAGAGAGTCCCAAAGAGCTTGTTGATGCGCTCACCGCGATTGGCGAAAGAAGCATCAATTTTATTGTTGATGTGACCAACTTTATTATGTATGAGCTAGGGCAACCGATGCATGCATATGACGCTGATAAACTTCATGGTGCAATTGTTGTGAGGCAAGCAAAAGAATCCGAAAGCATTACTACGCTCGATAACAAAGACATTATTCTTAATCCAGAAATTACTGTTATATCAGATGATGCAGAGGTGCTCGCAATTGCTGGTGTGAAAGGAGGGGGTAAGGCTGAAGTAACACGCAACACGATATCTATTGTGCTTGAGGCTGCAAATTTTGATGGTGTGTCTGTACGAAATACAGTAAAACAAACTGGAATTCGAACTGATTCATCAAAACGATTTGAAAATGAAATAACTCCACGTTTAATTTCGGGAGCAGTATCACGGGCTATTGAACTTATCACAAAACACAATTCTAAAGATGTTGTCGTGCGAGATGTTTTAGATATTTATCCTCAAAAAACAGAGCATTATCGAGTAGGTGTTTCTCTTTCAGAGATAAATGGATGTATCGGCGCAAAACTTACCGCAAAACAGGTTGAAGATTTTTTGAATCGTCTAGAATTAAAATATTCTCTAGTGCAGCCAAAAGATGCTTTTTTAAGTACGATTAAGAACGCAATCGGCAGGCCATATAAATATGGTGCAAGTGTACGTAATGATTCACCCCATTCTTTTGATTGTTCTTCACTGACAGCGTATGCCGCAGTTAATGCAGGGATATCTATTCCTCGTATGGCAGTGGATCAATATGCATGGGGACAAGTAGTAGAAGAAAAAGAACTGGAACTGGGAGATCTTGTCTTTTATAATGTTGCGAAGCAAGGAGTTGTGATACATCGTGATGCTTCGTCTGAAAGTATAGAATTTATGAAGGGCACAAAGTTTCCAGAAGGGGTAGATCATTTAGGTGTGTATCTAGGAAACGGTGAAATCATACATGCGACAGAAGCAGATAATAAAGGCGTCGTTCAAGAAAAAATAGCAGAAAGCTCTCGATTTAAAAACGCAGTTGTTGGATATCGTCGAATTATTAAATCTTCGGAAGCGCGATATGTTATTACAATTCCGCATGAACGAATTGACTTGCGGAGCAAGGAGGATGTTATTGAGGAAATCGCGCGCCTTTATGGATATGAAAATATTGTCCCCTCAGATTGCGATGTTGATTTTGAAGCAAAAATAAATCCAGTATATTACTGGAACACGATTTTAAAAAAAATTCTTGTTGAGAATGGTTTTTCGGAGGTGCTTACGTATACTTTTGTGAAAAAAGGTGATCTTGAAGTCGTAAAACCATTTGCAAAGGACAAATCATTTTTACGAACAAATCTAAAGGAGGGTCTTGATAATGCCCTCGCTCTTAATGAGTACAATGCTGATCTTACTGGAATGAGAGATATAATGATTTTTGAAATAGGGCATGTATACAAAAAGTGTGAAGAAATTCCACACCTTGGAATTGCAATTCGTAAAGGGAAGGGAAGAAAGAAGCCATTTGCAGGCGTACTTCTTAAAAATATTGTTCAAGAAATAGAGGAGAAAACAGGTATTACGTTTAATACCAACATCAAGGATCAAGAGGAAATAGTAGAAGTTGATATTTCAAGTCTTTATAATAAAGAATGTCAGGAAGATTCGTACCCAGATCTTCCAGACGCCTTTTCTGGTCTTATATACAAAACCCCCTCTGCATATCCATTTATTGCACGTGACATCGCTCTGTGGGTTGATAGTGATACATCAATGGATGATGTTGAGACATTTCTTCGCAACAATACAGGCCCACTTCTTGTGAGACTCAGTCTTTTTGATACATTCAGTAAAGACAATGATGGAATCAGAAAAACATCGTATGCGTATCGTCTGATATTTCAATCAGATGAAAAAACTCTTTCCGATAATGAGGTTCTTATCATCATGAATAATCTTTATGCGATTATCGAAAAAGATACGGCATGGGAGGTAAGATAGGTCTACATAAAGCAAAAAGTTTTTAATACGCTGTATGCAAATGCCAACAAAAATATTACATGTTCCATATTATTCACAATTTCACGATATTACGCGTGAAGAATGGCGTTCGCATACCTGCGGAGTTGTGTGCGTGGCAATGACTCTTGCATTTGCAAAAGGTAATAGAGAGAATCATATAGAAATAGAAGATTATGCAAATCAACTAGATAATTTTGTTGACGAGGTTGTTTTTGTGAAAGGACAGATGGATGGAAAATGGACACATAACGCGCTCGCTCTGCTCGCGCGTAACCACGGTCTTCCGGCATACCCCCAAGAGTTTCGCACTGTCGAAATAAACATGTTAGATAAATCGTGCAAAGAGAGTCGATATGCAGCGGATTTTAAAAAAAACGGATTACTCAAAATTCTAAAGACAGTAAAAAATGGAATGCCGGTACTTGTGTCTGTAGAGAAGGGGTTTGCAACCAATAAATCATCGCATAATATTTTAATTGTTGGATATGAAACACGGGCGGAAGACAAGAAGAAAGATCAGTTAGATACAGTTACGCATCTTTACGTGCACGATCCTGACACAAGAGAATATGAAAAGAAAAATATGAAGGTTGAGATAACTAAATTTCTTGAATATTGGCGGTTATATGCTATTTTTTTTGAGTCAGTTTCCCGTAAATTCTAGGTTTTCGAGAGCTTTCTCACCCCCCTTTTTTTTGCTATACTATGTTTACTTATGGCAAAAAAGAAAGATCCCAACTCATATGATGCTTCAGATATTACAGTTCTAGAAGGACTTGATCCGGTACGAAAACGACCTGGAATGTATATTGGTACTACAGGCCCAGATGGTTTGCATCATCTCATATCAGAAATTTTTGATAACTCACGAGATGAGGCGATGGGTGGGTATGCAAACAGAATTGAAGTTGTGCTTCTTCCAAATGGAAGAATCCGTGTTGCTGATAACGGACGAGGTATTCCAGTTGACAAGCATCCAAAAACAAAGGTGTCTGCTCTCGAAACTATCCTTACAACACTTCATGCCGGAGGAAAATTCGGAGGTGAAAATAGTGGGTACAAGGTTTCTGGAGGACTTCATGGAGTAGGAGCATCTGTAGTAAACGCACTCTCAACTGATATGTATGCCGAAGTCCACAAGGATGGTTCTATATACAAACAGTCATACAAGATTGGAAAGAAACAAGGTGATGTTAAAAAAGTTGGCACCACAGACAATAACGGTACTATCATCGCATTCGATGCTGATGTTGAAATATTCAAAGAGATAAAATTTGATTTTAAAAGAGTGGTAAGCAATCTTCGTCAACAAGCGTATCTTGTGAAAGGTTTGCGCATTGTCATTATTGATGCGCGACTTGCGGAAGAGAAGGACATAAAAGATCAATATTGGATCGAAGATCTTAATCTCAATGTGCCATCACAAAGTTTTTATTTTGAGGGAGGACTTCACTCGCTTGTGATATTTAATAATCAGTTTCAAAAACCAATACATAAAAATATTTTTTATGTTGAAAAAGAGGTTGAGGACGTAACTGTGGAAGTTGCATTTCAATACGTGAATGATATATCA
>Ga0136601_1000608_pt1 | contig 14529 bp, 15 predicted proteins | sample AntRauMFilla2699_FD_181020 | JGI IMG/M metagenome (GOLD analysis project Ga0136601, IMG submission 181020) | Saline lake microbial communities from Rauer Islands, Antarctica - Metagenome Filla 2 #699 | ecosystem: Environmental > Aquatic > Non-marine Saline and Alkaline > Saline | place... | reverse complement strand
AGGCAGTCGGGGCCGACGGAATCAACATTGGGCAGAACAATGATTCTGCTGCTGGCCAGGAGGTATTTCATTTTCATGTTCATATAATGCCGCGATTCGAAGGTGATGGGTATACTCACTGGCAAGGAGCAGAAAATTACCACGGAGGAAGCGATGGAGAGAAAATCGCCGCCCAGATAGCTGATCGTTTGTAAAGAGTTGTTATATAATCCGTTATATAACAAACTCATTGATGCACTAAAAAAGTCGCACAACGCAATATACGTCATGCGACCGAATTTATTGATTCCATCCCTAGATGTGTGTTTTTTATTGATTGTTTTTCAGTTTTAAAAATTTACTGAAAATCTATAGAGTTAATAATTATATCGAATATACGATTTTTATCAGCAATGTTTGAATCAACCATTAATGTAAATGCTTCTCCATTGCCAATCTCTGGTAAATGTAATACCTTATACTTTCTTGAGGTTTCCCCTTCTGCCAGGTAGTCATCTAATTGTGTGGTTAATTCGTCGTCACGGATGATCCACTCATACAGACTTCCTTCATATTCATCAATTATCACTTGCTCAGAACTTTCCTGCGTAACCCGAGAATCGTCTTGAAATCTATCAATTACTGATTCGCCTTGTATTGCTAATTCAGCTTGCGCAAGAGCACCGCCTGCTGGCGGATAATTACCACTGAAATCAGTCTCTGAATGAAGCACGAATTCAACTGATGCTGTTTCCGCCCCTCCCGAGCCTAAAAAAGCTTCCCATTCTTGGGGAATTTGAAATGTAAATTCACGACTAAACTCTTCAGAAGGACCGTACGTCTTCCAACTACTTGTTGCGTTTTCACTATCATTCATCTGATCAGACCTTGTACTAATATCATCAGTACCATCTTCTTCATTATCGTTGGTAAATACTATCACTCCAGCAGTAACTACCGATGTGATGATTATCCCAATTAAAATTACTTTATTCATATACTCGTAGAGTAGTGCATTCACGAAGAAACATCAGTTTATATCAGTTGCCATAACATTACTTTGCAAAGATAAATTCAAGAAGTTTCAGGCGTAACTGAAGAGAGCAAATAGTTGGCACTTTGAGGCGTAAGACACAAGCAATTCGCGGAGCGACTGAGGAACGAAGCGAAACGCACGAAACAGGTGCGTTGAGTGAGAACCGGAGGGAGCGACAAAGAAGTGCGCTGTGTATTACGTACTCAAAGCTTCTATTCCTGGCAGCGTTTCGCTAGCCAAAAACTGTATCATCGCCCCACCCGCTGTCGATACGAATGAAAAGTCGTCAGGAGACATATCATCTAGAATTACTGCCGCCGTATCACCTCCACCGAGAATGGTTTTCCCTTTAGCTTCTGCTAATGCTACCGCTAATCTGTCTGTTCCATCAGAGAGGCCTTTTTCGTACCAACCCAGCGGACCATTCCAAACAACAAGCTTTGCTACTTCAATTGTTTTGCACATTTCATCCACTGAATCCGGCCCAATATCCACGATCACCTCATCCTCACTGACAGCTGTCACTTCCCTAATCTGCGTCTCTCCGTCAGAAGTCTGGACAACCACATCAGTTGGCAGCGAAAGCGCATCGCTCGCAAGCCCATGAGACAGATCGTACTCCTCATCCGGAATCAGCGAACCGCCGACTGGATTTCCAGCAGCCGCCAGGTACGCATTGGCCAGGGCACCGCCAACAAAGACGTGATCGGCTACCTCAGCAAACTTCTCGACAAGCGGCAGCTTTGTTGAAAACTTAGCTCCTCCCAACACGAACACAAACGGATGATCCGGATTCAGGATTGCGGATAGATGCTCTAGCTCGGTCATGAATTGTAGCCCTGCATAGGACGGCAGGTGCTTAGGCACGCCAACAATCGAGGAGTGCTTGCGATGAGCCGCCGGAAAGGCGTCATTGACATAGATGTCGGCATAACCGCTAAGCATCTTTGCAAACGCCGGGTCATTCGCCTTCTCACCCTCATGCTGGCGAAGGTTTTCAAACAATACAACATCACCATTTTGCATGGCATCAACCGCTTCCTGGGCTGATCCATCTGCGTAATCTGTAATAAATGTCAGGTCGAAGTGCTCCTTTAAGTATGAAAAAACCGGTGCGAAGGTATTCTCTTCATTACCAGACATATGCCCGGCCAAAATAATCTGCGCACCCTGATCGCACAGCCACTGAATGGTCGGCAGAAGCAGTTTTAATCTATAATCATTCGTAATTTCACCATTCTCAACCGGGACATTTAGTGCACCCCGAAGAAACACGTGCATCCCGTCCAGATCCGATCGATCAGTCATTGGTTGTATAGAAAAACTAGGCTTCATCTTTTTTAGAATCTTCATTAAGGTCATTAATAATGCGAAGAATGTCACAGAAGTGATCTGCATCAAGTGATGCACCACCAATCAGAAAACCGTCGATGTTGGTGCCGGTGAAAAGCTCCCTCGTGTTATCGCGTTTGACCGAACCGCCGTACAGAATACTGGTTTTCTGCGCCAGCGCGGCAGAAAAGTGACTCTGCAGGACTTTTCGAATAAACAGACTGGCCTGGTGAAGGTCGTGTGGCGTTACTGCCTTGTCGGCACCTCCCCCTATTGCCCACAGTGGCTCATAGGCAATAGTAATCTTGTTATGAAAACGGCTAGGTATATTTTTAAATACATCCAAAATTTGCGACTGCAAAAAAGCTAGGTATTGACCGTCCTCATCACGATCAGATTCACCAATACAGTAAATCACACCAAGATCTGCATTCAGAGCATTCATGACTTTGGCCTTTATTTTGGCAGTATTTTCACCCATTGCCCGGCGTTCGGAGTGACCAACGATAGCAACACCTGCACCGGTATCAGCAATCATTTCAGCAGATACCTCGCCAGTTTGTGAACCCACACCGGAAAAACAGGAGACATCCTGACTTCCTAATATTATCTTAGTTCCGCCGTAACTCTCACTCAATGCCCCGAGAAACAGTGATGGTGGACAGACGACAGTAGTGACATGTTTCAAGTAAGAAGCAGTACGCTTGACGCCAGAGAAAAGCTTCTGAGCTTCCTGAAGATTATCCGGATGCATCTTCCAGTTAGCTGCCACAATTGGTGATGTGAAGAGTTTCTCACTCATTGTCGATATTGTACCATTAACAATGATTATAGATAATAAGTATCGATGAATTGTAAAAAGTAAAGCCATATGATATAGTTGGTGTAATGATGTCCGTAGCCGGAGCCGGCCCGGGCAATTATTTTTGAATAAGTGCCGGACAACTTTTAAGCACCTGTGCATAAAAGTACCGTTGCACGAATTTTTGGACCATACAGCTCAGACCGGCCGGCCAGCTTCGTACTCACAGCCAATTACAATTTAATACTTTCAATATGTTTGATTTAAAAGTTATAAATTCAGTTCTTAATCAGCTCGAAAGTGACCGTGGCATTCCACGAGAAAAGGCGCTGGATGCCATTGAGCAGGCGCTTGCTAGTGCCTACAAAAAAGAATACGGAAAATATGGTCAAGTTATTCGCGCAAACTTCAATCAAGAGGCGGGAACTGTGAGCTTCCAGCAAATTAAAGAGGCTGTGGATGGCTCGACTGTGCAACTTCCCGAGGAAGATAGTGCTGATAGCGACTTAGATCGCTTTGATTCCGAGCGACACATTCTGCTTGATGATGCAAAAAAAATAAAAGGTAATGCCGAGCTTGGTGATGAAATTGCCTTTCCGCTTGAGGATAAGGACGACTACGGCCGTATCTCAACTCAAACTGCTAAGCAAGTAATTATTCAAAAAATCCGCGAGGCAGAGAAAGTCTCTGTCTACGATGAATTTGCAGAAAAGAAAGGTCAGATTGTAAATGGTACCGTCCAGCGATTCGAGCGCGGTAATCTCTACATTGACCTTGGTCGTGCTACCGGATTAATGCCTTATAAAGAACAAATCCCCGGAGAGCGATTCCGTCAAGGTGAGCGCATCCGTGCCCTCCTGCTTGATGTGGATGAGTCATCACGCGGTATTTTTCTTAAACTGTCACGTTCCACTGCTGATTTTTTACGGCGACTGTTTGAAATGGAAGCACCTGAGGTTGCCAGCGGTGTTGTAGAGCTGAAGAAAATCGCTCGCGAGGCTGGGAGTCGATCAAAAATTGCTGTCCACTCTGACGATGAGTACATCGACCCAGTTGGAGCCTGTGTTGGACAACGCGGTGTCCGTGTTACCACTGTAATGAGTGCGCTTGGAAATGAGAAAATTGATATCATTGAATGGTCGGACAACACCGAGATCTTTATTGAAAAGGCCCTGTCTCCTGCTGAAGTAATGCGAGTTGAACTAGATGAAGAGAAGCATGAAGCACATGCTTACGTGATGTCCGACCAGCAATCACTTGCTATTGGTAAAGGTGGACAAAATGCCCGGCTTGCTGCTAAGTTAACTGGCTGGACAATTGATATACGTTCTCTTGATAATGGAGATGGAGATGAAAGCGAGATTGCCGTTGATCCAGACGGCGAAATCGAGGAGACTGAAGAAGACGTCGCTACTGACGCTCCAGAAGCCAGCCAAGCTGAAGCTGTTAATGAATCAGCAGAGCAGCAGGAAGTACAAGATACTGAAACAAATGATGAAGATGCAGACGAGAGTGACAAGGAGGCAGTAGCCGAGACGCCGAAGGATGATCCCGTAGAGGAACCAGAAGATGAATCAGAGTCGGAGGAAGTTAAGGCAGAAGAGGAGGAAGACGCAGATGATGCGGATGCGGACGAGAGCAAGGAGGTGTAATTTATTCATACTAATTTTTGGCTAATTGCTAAAAGCTACTAGCTAACTGCTCACATATGAACTACTGGCATGACCTTGAACCAGGAACCACTGATGAAATGACCACTATCGTCGAGATTCCCAAGGGTTCAAAAAACAAATACGAAATTGATAAAGAGACTGGTTTAATTGCTCTTGACCGAGCGATGCATACTGCTCAGGATTATCCATTTGATTATGGTTATATTCCGCAGACACTATGGGATGATGACGATGCTGTTGATGTAATCATACTTACTAGTAATCCGCTAAGTTCAGGAATTCTTGTTCGCACACGACCGGTTGGAATTATGAATATGATTGATGATGGAGACGCAGATGACAAACTAATAGCTGTGCCGGTAACCGACCCACGTTTCGACGAAATTCAGGATCTTGATGACATCAATTCACACACACTTAAGGAAATGCAACACTTTTACTCAACCTATAAGAATCTAGAAGATAAAGAGGTTGAGGTTACTGGTTTCCAGAAAAAAGATGCTGCTATTGCTGCATTTGAGCGAGGAAAGAGACTTTATAACGAAAAGTATAAAAAATAATTATGACCACTGAGCACAAAGACATAGCATTGACCGGAGAAGTTGTTAAAAACGAGGGCGAGGAATCTGTGGAAAGTCACGAACTTTCAATTCGGCGGTTACTCCTCCCTTCTCTACTTGAAGAGAAAAGAGACAAAAGCCACTCGATTCAAAATGTGGCCGCTTTTATTGTAATACTGCTGATAATTGCAGGATTATTAGCACTGTACATTCACGGAGCGAGTATTGCGTAGACACTTTAGTGCTATTCACTTTAATTTTAATTACATATGACAGACGACACAAACATTGATTACGACGCTAATGTTACAAAGGAAAAGAGTGAAGCAGTTATTACTGCTGAAATACCTTGGGAAACATTTGAAAACTACCGTAAGGAAGCATTAAAAAGTCTTCAGGACAGTGTTTCCATTGATGGTTTCCGCGACAAGAAGATCCCTGAGAAGGTGCTTGAAGAACATGTTGGTGAAATGGGAATAATCTCCGAAATGGCACAGTTTGCAATTTCGGACATTTATCCGAAAATAGTCGCTGACAACGAATTACAAACAATTGGTCGTCCAGATGTAAAAATAACTAAAATCTCCAAAGGTAATCCGCTTGAATTTGAGGCAATAGCTACAATGATGCCAACTGTAGAACTCCCGGATGATTATCTGGATACTGCTGCTAAGACTTACCAAGAGGCTAGCGAAAGTAATGAAGGGGAGCCGGCCACTGACGAAGAGGTCGAGGAGGCAATAGAGAACATTCGCCAACAGTGGGCACAGAGTCAGGCTCAGCAGAAAGCTCAGGAATCAGGTGAAAAGATTGATTTTAACAACCTGGAAATTACAGATGAGGATCTTCCAGATGTAGATGATGATTTTGTGCAAAAGATCTCAAGTAATGAAACTGTCGCTGATTTCAAGAAAACACTGAAAGAGAACCTTCAGGATCAGAAAGAACGTAAGGCAGCTGAATCAAAGCGTGGAAAGATTATCGATGCCATTGTAAATAGCGCAGAAGCTGATCTGCCAGATCTTATTATTGACGGAGAGTTAGACAAGATGATGGCTCAGTTTGAAAGCGATGTCGCCCGCGCCGGTATGGAGATGGATGATTACTTTGAGCAGGCCGATACAACCAAGGAAGAGATGCGTAGCAAATGGCGCCCAGACGCAAAACGACGAGCTAAGACACAGTTAGTGTTGAACAAGATTGCTGCTGATGAAGATATTCAAGCTGACGACGAGGCTGTGGATGAAGAAGTTAAACAAATTGTCGCCCAGTATGACGAGGTTCCAGAAGCCCGAGCTCGTATGTTTGTTCGCAGTCGTATGATTAACGAAAATACAATTGAGTGGCTGGAGGAAAAGGCGAAAGAAAACTAATTCAAAATAGTGAAGAAGAGAGTGGTAAAATAAAAAGAAGTAACATTAATGCAAAAATAACTATGAGTAATCTAATCCCTACCGTAATAGAAAAATCACAGCGTGGCGAGCGCGCCTACGATATATACTCACGCCTGCTAAAGGAGCGTATTGTCTTCCTTGGTGGACCAATATATGACCAAGTGGCAAACACTGTCATTGCTCAGCTTCTCTACCTTGAGAGCGAGGCGCCAGAAAAGGATATCTCCTTGTACATCAACTCCCCTGGTGGCTCCGTGACTGCCACCCTGGCCATGCTCGACACGATGAACTACGTCCAGTGTGATGTGCAGACCATCTGTGTTGGTATCGCCGCCTCTGGTGGTGCTGTGCTTCTCTCAGCTGGAGAAAAAGGCAAGCGCTTCTGCTTGGAGAACTCTGAGGTGATGATCCACCAGCCACACGGTGGCGCCCAAGGTCAAGCAACGGATATCGAGATCACCGCCCAGCACATCCTAAAAACCCGCCAGCGTTTAAATGAGATTCTGGCCGAGAATACGGGCCAGTCAGTAGAGAAAATCCAGGATGACGTAGACCGCGACTTCTTCATGACGGCTGAAGAGGCGAAAAAATACGGAATCGTTGATAAGATCATGGAGCCGAAAAGTAAATCTAAGAAGAAGTAGAAAGCTGATATAGAGGGTAGAAATATAAAACACCCTGCTCGGGTGTTTTTTTAATACATATTCACAGTTTTAATTTACTGTTTGACAGTTTTTTTATAGTACAGTATAATATTATAAGTTAAATAAAATCTTTCACAACAAAATATCGAATTATGACAACGATAGACAAGTTCATTGTATCTTTAATCGTAGCAATAGTATTAGGTCTCTTGGGACTTATGGTTCAGGAATCCCAGCTAAAGAGAGAATACGACTCTTGGAATCATGAAAAGCAGGAGCGCTACAAAGAGTTCTCTCTTGAAATAGATCAACTACAGCCCAATGATTTTATTGTTTTGAGATACTCTTACACGAACGCATACGGAAAGTTGCAAATTGGTCATGCTATGTATCAATCTTTCTCAAGAGAAAATGGGATAAATACCATAAACTTAAAACTTGTGGATAGTAACGCTCACAGGGCGGAAAAATATATATCTTATCCTGTAACATTCATTAGTCGAAAAATGGAGTTATTTTCTAGAACCAGTTCAATAATAAGACGGAAAAACAGTAACTCCGGATGGTACCAAGAGGCAGAGCGCTACTATCTCCAAGTAGCAGGAACCTTATACTAAACAATGAACCTAAGCCGCTTGTGTAAATCACAGGCGGCTTTTTTATTACCTAAATATAACGAACACTGGTGCTGACCGAAAATATATCGTATTATAAAATTAGTCTGATTTTCTGCCTCGCCAACACCAGCTGCCAATCCATACGATACTATTTACCCACTCAAAAGCTTTAAAAATGAATATTTCCATACTACTGGCCACCGTTGCTGCTGTAATATTTGGTATTGGAGTTGGCTATGCTCTGCGACGATTGGTACTACTTTCACAAAAATCTACACTTGAGCTTGAAATAAAAGAAAAACGTATTGCTGCCAAGGAAGCAGCAGTAGAAATAAAACAGGCAGCTGAAGAAAAAGCTGAAAAAATCAAAAAAGCTTCAGAAGATGAGACAAGGGAACGCAGAAAAGAGCTCGAAATAAAAGACAGTGAGCTCAACAGAAAAGCTGCGGAGATTCAGGAGCAAAAGAAACAACTGTCAGAAGGTAAAGAAAAATTAGTACAGAAAGGGGAATCAATAAACGAGAAAGAGCAGGAACTGAATCAGGAACTGATTGATGCTGCTGGCTTAAGCTCTAAAGAAGCGAAGAATTTGCTTCTTTCCAGAATAAAGGAACAACACAAAGATGAGTTGCAAGCACGTCGCGCTAAACTTCAAATACATACTAAAGAACATATAGAGGCCCGCGGTAAAGAACTTTTAGCTGGGGTTCTTCAGCGTCTTAGTCGTGATATTGACCCAGATATACTATCTACAAAGGTGGAGCTTAAAGATGATGACCTTAAAGGTAAAATAATTGGTAAGGAAGGTCGAAATATCAGAGCCTTCCAACAGGCTACTGGTGTTGAGATTGTGATTGACGAAACTCCTGGAGTCATCACTATCTCATCGTATGATCCAATTCGCCGCGCTGTTGCCAAATTCGCATTAGACGAGCTCTTAAAAGACGGTCGCGTGCAACCGGCACGTATTGAGCGATTTGTATCTGACGCAAAAAACAAAGTAAATAAAATCATTCGTGATCGTGGATCTGCAGCCGCTAATGAAGTTAATCTTCTTTCACTAGATGAACGTATCATCGTCATGCTCGGTCGACTGCATTTCCGTACTAGCTATGGGCAAAACGTGCTGGAGCACAGCATAGAGGCAGCTCATATTGCTGAGATGCTTGCACATGAATTAGATCTTAATACTGAAGTTGCCAAAACAGCCGGTCTTCTCCATGATATTGGCAAAGCAGCCGACCATGAATTATCTGGATCACATGTTGATATCGGTATTCACATATTGACTAAATTTGGTGCCAATCAAAATGTTATAGATGCTATGAAATCACATCACGATGATTACCCTCATGAATCACTTGAATCAATTATTGTACAGGTCGCTGATAGTGTCTCAGGGTCTCGGCCAGGAGCGAGAAAACAGACCCTTGAGTCTTATATCACCCGCCTTAAAGAGTTAGAAAACATTGCACAAAGCATGGATGGCGTTGTCAATTCGTATGCAATTGAGGCAGGGAGAGAGATACGAGTTTTTGTTAACTCAAAAGAAATAGGTGATTTACAAGCAAATGATATTGCTCGCGAAATTGCAATGCAGATCGAGAACAGGCTCAGTTACCCTGGTGAGGTTAAGGTTCATGTAATCAGAGAGACTCGTCTGACTCATTATGCAAGATAGGGCTAATATTAGCTATATCTATATTTCATGAATTAAAAATGCGGTCATGTTCTTGTTATCCTTCTCTGTTTATATTTCAATCTTCTTTCATATAAAAAGAATATGAAAAATACCTTCAGAGTTAGACGTAATCATGTATTCACTTCTACCGTGAAGAAATACTTTTTCTCTTAACAAAAAAATAAAATAATGCTAACTTTTAGTTTACCGCTAAGCTTATTGCGAAAATATACTTTTTTCGATACTATCAAGTCAGAGGTTTACGATAAGAAACCTTTTTTATTAGCGCTAATTTATATAAAATTATGGCTAAGATTAACAAATCTGATCTAGTTGAAATGATCTATGATGAAATTGAGGGTGCTACCAAGGCAGACGCAAAACGAGTGATGGAGTCAATTGTTGACACTATCACTGACACGCTTTCGAACGCTGAGGAAGTATCAATTGCTGGTCTTGGAATCTTCAAGTCACGTATCCGGCAGGCTCGAACAGCTCGGAACCCACAAACAGGTGAAGAGATCGAGGTGCCAAAGATGCGCGTACCAAAGTTTCGCCCAGCTAAGGCGCTGAAGGAGGCAGTGAAGGACAAGCGACTTGATCTAGAGGAGTAGTCACCTACTTCCCTAACCCACTTATGCAAACGCCTGGCATCCGCCGGGCTTTTGTATTTATAACAATAAAATATATTTTGATAAATTTAGATAAAAAAACTAATGAAAAACCCCAGAAACATAATATTTCTGGGGTTTTATTATTTTGGGAAACTGGGGATCAGGATTTCTTTACGCTGAATACGATATATTCGTTTCCATCATCAATATAAGATGGATACTGTTTATATCTATCATTCTTCGAGATAATCCGTCGCCCTAAGGACGAATCTTTATTAGTTACCCACATTTCCTCATTGCTGTCCTCTGGACCAATAAGTTGCTTCTCTTTTTTTGAAGCCTTCAATTGGTTAACAGCTTTCTGCAATGCCTTCCATTTGATATCAGTGTAATTTACAGCTAGTTCTGACATAAGTGCATTTAGTGGATTATGATTTAATGTTCATTCTGTAGTAATTATATAATATATTATGTTTTTTGCAAGTTTTCAATATAACCAATTGCAAAAAGAGAGAATTCCTTCCATGTACGCTTAAGATCTTGACTATCGAGGTTATGGATCTCATCTTCAAAATATACTTTCTTAGCCTCTCCAAAATCAATAATCCACCATTTACCATCTTGGTCAAGCATAATATTTCTTTCTTTCAAATCCGTATGATATATCCCAAGCTTATCATTCATCTCCATTATAAACTTTTTAATGTTCTGAAATGAATCCCTAAACTTCTTCAAGTCTTCTTTATTTTTTGGTTCGACTCCTTTTGGAAAAGTCCGAGTGTCTGCAATTTCTTGCAAAGTCATTCCATTAATTCGCTCCATCGCCATAGCATTACAGTGAAGACTCTGCCCTTTTTTTTCATAGTCAAAAGAAATTGTCATAGTTGGTAATGGTACTCCAACATCGCTATCAATTGAACGAACAGCCTCGAGAAACTTAGCCTCAACCTCTATTGTATTTACATTTCTACCTTCTGTAATCTGCTTGTAGCATAAATCAGGATACTCTGGGTCGACATAAACGTTAGCACTTTGCCCTTTACCAATTTTTTCATCAGCAGATTCTATCAAATCTCTTGCGATCTTTTCTTGATTTTGCTTTATGTATTCAGTCTTTTCATCCGGTTTTTCAGGCAACCCCCCTACTGGTTTAAATTTTCCTTCAAATATTTCCATATGTGCCTAAAATAGTATCACGAAATATAATATTACACCTTTACTAGGTTAACTAAAAAAAATATTGTAATACGTTACCATTTCTTTATAAGTACCCGCAGATAATCAGATTTGCTTGCACGACTACTCTACTTGCTGTGCGGGATGCGAGAATCGAACTCGCGACCACAGCTTGGAAGGCTGTTGTTATACCACTTAACCAATCCCGCAAAAAACAAACTGACAAAATTACTTAGTATGTTAGTTTATTTTTTTTTGCGAGGCTCGCCGAAGGCGGCCCGCTTCCCTTATGAAGCATTCTAGCAAACTTAGCCCCATATAACAAAACAGCAGACCCACAAGGGGTCCGCTGCTTCGTTCGAAGGTAACTAAAAACTACTCTTCGTCTTCGTCAGTATCATCTTCTTCGTCATCTCCTTCCTCTTCTCCGTTTACTTCTTCGTTTTCGTGTTCTGACATAGTATATTTCTATTATTCGAACAATAAAACCCGGTTACCGACTGCAACCAGGCACATGACATATATTACAAAAATGAGTGGATTTGTCAATAGGTTGTCACTTATTATAGGTTGTGTCAAGCTATTTCTTGCTCGTGATATGAGTATTGTTTTTTAACCAAACATCAGTAATTCGGGGCGAAATATTAGGAGTAATCCAATCGCAATCATCAATATTCCACCAATAAGATGTGACCATTTACTGTATTTTGCTGTAAAGCCTGTTACTTCCAATGTTTTCATTGCGATGATGAAAACAATCAAATCATCCAGCATAAAAATAAACACATAAAACAGCAAGTATAGATAATACTGCAGGATACTTAAGTCACTTAAAGCAAGTACCTGCGTATATACCGCAGGCAGTCCTGCAGAACATATAAGTTCGATCAAGTTAACAGCAAAGGCAAGGACAACAATACCGCCTAGTGCTATATAGAAGTTTTTTTGTTTTGTTACATCCTTAAGCTTTTCAAAAAACTTTTGCTTCTTATCTCCCCCCGAAACTTTACATACTCCAGCAGGGCTCGTGAAGTATTCTTTCAAATTATATCCTCCTCCCAGTAACGCAATTAACCCAATTATGATCCTAACCCAGGCGACAATTCCAATAAATAATATTAGATTCAGCCAAGCAGCCATGAATGTAAAGTACACCAAGGCCGAGGTGAAAATGAAGGCAGTTCCCAGAATCCACATTCGCTTACGATCCTTCATTCCCAGAAGTAAACTTATCAAAAACAACAGCGCCCACATAGCACAGGGATTGAATCCATCTATCGCTCCGAGAACCATTGTTAGTACTGGGAGTGAGAATTTTCTTGTTTCAATCTCTCCTAAAAGAGGAACATGTACGGATTCCGGAATTATTTTCGCACCATCCTCAGCAATTCCATTTTGTTTTTTCTCATCAGATTTATCAGTAGTGTTGAAAACAATATCATCACCAATACTCTGACACTCCCCCCTTTGAACACACTTCACAGCATCAATAATAGCTGTACCAGTAATCTCTTCGTTATACCAGCCAGTAAAATACTCACCCCCGACCACAGTAAAGGGAACCCCCGAAATATTCACATCAAGCCTTCGAGAAAACCTTCCTAATAATTCTTGATTTTCCTTACTTCCCCAAACCTCATAATCGTGAACAGTTATATTTTCATTGTTCTGAGTAAGTTTATCTAAAAACAGTTTTTCTTCACTGCAGTGCGGGCAACCTTCACCCCAAAAAAAATAGATGTTGGTTTCTGTGATTTCTTCAACAGGTTCTTGAGCTGAAACACCACCAAGCCAAGGGGTAAGCAGTAGCGAGACAAACAGTATTAATAAAAAAAGATTTTTATACATAGCCAGCCCAAAATTACCTACTGATATACTATTCAGTCTAGCTCATCCTGTCAAATAAACCATAAGAAACAACACTGATAAAAAATCATTTATATATAATCAACAGTACTGCATATCTCAAGACTGATATACTCTGACGATCTTGAATGTCGGGGCACCCGGACTCGAACCGGGAATCGCTCCGTCCCAAACGGAGTATGTTAGCCAATTACACTATGCCCCGAAGACAAGAGAAGAATACCATAAAATACAGAAAGCTTTAAATAATTATATTTCGAAGCCACTTCACTCTCGCAGTATTATGTCCTTCATCCATATATACGCATAGTAAGTCAAATCGCCAGGAGGAATCACCTTTCATTTCTGCATCTAGATAAAGCTGAGTAATTCGTCGCAAACGCTGTCGTTTCGCCTTACTGACATTTTCTTCGGGTCGATGAGCATTATCACCCTCCCTTGGAATATCCTGCGGTATTCGGCAATTCACGGCCTTAACCTCAATAAATACAAGCTGCTCCTTCTGGCTAATAATATCAATCTCACCAGATGGTCGTTCGTAATTTGTCTCGATTATTTCGTACCCTTTCGAACGCATGAACTCAGCAGCCACTGCCTCACCGAGACGTCCTGTAGATACTGTGGTTGTGTGCATGCCTATATATTAACAAACAAAGATTCTGTCTGTCTTTTGTCCACATATCAACGACGTTATCAACAGTCATGTCTGTAATTGACGATTAGTGGTTTTATTTATTATATTAGGGTTATTTTACTTATTTGGGTCATTTTAACGTCACTAAATACTTCAGAAAGGACGTCGTTTATACACATACTCACTTAGTTATCCACATATTTGTCTTTGGGCATTTATTACGTTTTTTATTGATTCTAACCCTTAATACATCCACGGAAAGTATTTTAAGTCTGTATATATAAGCGACATATGACTTTTATGTGAAATTTTTTGTGTATTACATATATCATGCCGAAAAGTTGAAGAGTTTATAAAAATGCGTACAATGAGGAGCGGAAAAGAACAGAATATTGCGGGATTAGTATAGTGGTAGAACACATCCTTGCCATGGATGAGACGGGGGTTCGATTCTCCCATCCCGCACCGAATAAACGAAGTGAATGAGGAAGGATATAGAACATGCATTTATGCATGTTCGT
>Ga0136601_1000606_pt1 | contig 14552 bp, 14 predicted proteins | sample AntRauMFilla2699_FD_181020 | JGI IMG/M metagenome (GOLD analysis project Ga0136601, IMG submission 181020) | Saline lake microbial communities from Rauer Islands, Antarctica - Metagenome Filla 2 #699 | ecosystem: Environmental > Aquatic > Non-marine Saline and Alkaline > Saline | place... | reverse complement strand
CAGAAGAACGGTGATGTAGTGGTCCATAACGACGCCAAGTATGAAGTCGATATCTCCGGCTACACTATCGCTGGTGTAACCATGCCTGAGCGCAGCTTCCTCCTCCCAGGAGCCAGTATCACGTTGCCGGCCAGAACAGTCCACGATGCACTCACTATGCTCCACGACGAAACCGGCAAGCTGGTAGCAGCGCTTGAAGACGGCCCGACTACTGGCATACTTGCGCCAGCGGTACCACAAGTAGCCGGGGTACAGAGTTCAGCAGTGACTTCAGCTACTCCCGAGGATAGTTCAAGGAGGGAGGTGGTGGTTGAGAACGTACCAGTCACCCCTGCAGCAGCGGTACGCGACACGAGTGCTGTAAGCGAAGGCAGAGAGGAGGTAACCGAGACGACTCCGCTTATAGAGACTGCAGCGGCGAGTACGGATGCAGGAAGTGGCCTGACCGCCTCAGACACCACCAGCCGCTCGACTACCGACTGGCCAGCAATCGCTCTTATCGGCATCCTCCTGACTGCTTTGCTTGGAGTGTACACTCGTTACCTCTAGCACCAAAAAAGCCCCCTACGCCGCTTGTAGGCCCTTATAACAGCGCTACAGTGACCGACTGAGGAATATAGAAGATAGACTACTTCAGCGATTGAACTACCGTTTTGGCTTCGCTAGCAACCGCACTCGAGAGACCAAGAGTCGCGCGTGGCTTCTTAGCCACGCCTTGGTGTAGTGAGGGTAGTCCTGGTGCCGCTTGATGATGCGGTGCACCGCAGAACACATCTTGATACCGTGATCATTCTCGCTTTCGGCATGGACACGGTGAGCGGTCATGTAGCCGGGAAGGTTGGCAAAGGTACCGAGTTTGCCCAGTTGCAAGAATAACTCCAAATCTTCAGCCAAGAGCGGCTGGTAGCCGCGCGTCTTTTTGAGGGTGGCGGTCCGCATGAGTACACTGGAATGGATAAACTGATTTTTTTGTAAGATACGTTCTCGTATAGAATGATCTCCAGTGGCGAAGTCTCGCTGTCCGATCTGCGTACCTGTTTCATCGACGAGGATGGCAAAGGTACCGATAAGTACACATTCTGTTTGTTCTTCAAGGTGCGCAACCTGGAAGGCCAGCTTATCTTCATCTACCCAGTAGTCATCGCTATCAAGCACGGCTACAAATTCTCCTTTTACATACCCCAGCGACTCCTTACGCCGGGCGTGGAGGCCGGCATTCTCAGCGTGCCTGACGTAGCGGATGCGCGACTCACCAAAGCTTTGTACTACTTCTTTGGTGGAGTCGGTAGAACCATCGTCGATGATGATCAGTTCCCAGTTGGTATGAGTCTGCTTGATGACACTGGCGATAGCGTCCTTGAGGTACCGAGCGCGGTTGTAGGTAAGGAGTAAAATACTCACCAGCGGTTGGTGTTGCACAAAATTTACGTTTTCGGAAGTTGTGTCCATATAAAATAGATAGCGCTGTGATTAAGCCGCTTTAAAGCAAACGGCACCCTGACGCTCACACTAGTGTAGCAGGCTTTTTGGTAAGGTGCAGGCGCAGAAAAAATTTGCTTAGATGGCGCAACAATACTAGCTTTTTTTTAGAAATTTATTCGATTCGATTACGGCTTGTTTCAAAATAGCGCGTAGTGTCCCTTCGTGCATATCACCAAGATGTTTGAGGATGGTTGTTATTTTACCAGTAGTCTCGTTGTGCACATTTCGTGACTCCCTTTGCATTTTCGTTTTAAGGAAAAGCCGAAGGCAGATAACTTTTGTACAATTACTTTATATCGAAAACCAGCTAACCTCCCCATACTAGACAGTCAGCTGTAGGGGATAAAAAATACGTTGAGAAGGAGAAGGTAATACTTTTTTCTGGGTACGAAGTAGAGTCCTTGCTATATCCTCAGCAACTTCTACAACTTCCTCAAAAGTTTTTGCCTGCGCTACTAAACCAGGCACATCAGCACTAGTTGCGAGAAAATAGCCTTCTGGTAGCCGTTCAATATCTAAATTTATGATTACTTTCTTACTCATAATTCAAATACTACCACAACCTCAGTTGCTATCAAAAATACAATTTTTGGTTGATATTGCAAGAGTTACGTTTTCGGAAGTTGTGTCCATGTGTCAGGGATAAGTGAGGCGTCGTAGGGGTTGTTGTCAAACCACGGTGTCGGCGCTACTACTAGTTTATCAGGGTTTTGGTTTAGCCACGCACCCCACCAACTAAAGGTACTGTTGGCAATGATATTGTGCTTACATTGGCTCATGAGAGCGAGTTCTTCCGCATCGGTTAGTTCGGTACCACTTACAAACACTACATTGTCACCGATTGGTAGATGCTCTTTCACCCACGCGATATCATCAGAAAATACAAAGTAGGTAGGGTTAATGGTTCGCTTGCTCACTGCTTCTATAGCCGCCCTATAGTACTCCTTGGTACAGATACCAAACTCCTTTTGCACCGTCGGTGATTTTACATAATCACCGCGACGCACATGCAAGGAAACGCTATCGCTCGTTTGCATGTGCTTGGCGTACTCCTGACCGGTAGCAGAGAAGCCAGCTGTGAGTACTAGTTCCTTCAGTAACGTCTCGCGGATCGCATCGAAGTAGAGCGGGGACTGCCAATAACCGTCTAAGAATATATCACCGGTATAGGTAAGAGCAGCTGGGTTAAAGACCGTGTTGCTTTGTCCTAAGACGCGCAGCTTAAAGAAGCGCAGACCTTTTGAGACGATGCCATACGGGTACTTCAAAGTTCGTACCTCTTCCGGAGTAGCGACATCTTTTACAATGTTAAATTTCTCCAAAGAGAAAGGTCGATAGATGTCTCCGACTGCGTTGGCACGAGCCAGGCCTTCTGTCTCTAACTTCAGCGTAGCGTTATTTCGCAGGGAAAGATGCCGCCCCAACGCGTATTGAAACATTTGATTGCCCAGACCTCCCTTTAAATTGATAATGATCATACAATTTATTTTAGGTAGCTATGAAATGAAAGAGAATTAAATTTTGTTTGCAGAGTTTTTGAGATTGTGTCGATTGATCCGAATTGTTTCCTTGGTAGCGAGGTATTGTAAAAAGGCCTAGTCAGGAAGTTATCTGGGTTATGCATGATAAACCATTGTGAATATGTGTCGTAGTCAGAAATGCCAGAGGGGTGTGATTTATCGCAACATGCAATATATGCCTTATCCCAAGGCATGTCGTGTCGTTTTTCTATTTCTGTTTTCATTTGCTTGAGCATGTCGACATCAAATAACATCATATGTGCAATGAAAGAAACAGGCAATGTATGTTTATACCCAAACAAGTTTTCAAAGGCTTCATAATACGGCTGATTCCACTCTGAACTTTCCAGAAACACTGTTTTTTCATCGCTGAAAAAGCAATGCGTATTGATCAAAATAGTATCAGAATCAACAATGAGATACTTTTTATTCTTTACGAATTGATCACCTGATAATTTCAACAACTGTTGAAACAGCCAGCCACTGCGGTCGACAGTATCTACACGGTATTCGATCGCATTTTTGCCGTAACCAAGCACAGACTTTTCATCAATAAACTCTAGCCCGTTGTCTTCACAATATGACTGTAGACCTGTTTCTGTAGCTGGAGCAACTATAAAGATAGTGCCGATTTCGTGAGCCACATTTTTCTTAAGATATGCTAAGTACGTATCTAGTAACGCAGCGTCCTTTTGTAAGGTCGGAATAACTACGTCAATAGTTATTTGTGAAGTTGGTGCTGGCATTGTCTGTCCTTGTTTGAAGAGTCGCTTGAGTTTTAAACGCAGTAAAGCACCGAGCACTTGTAACCTGCTGTCAGCAGACAGTCGTGATTTGATTTCCCAAGCTGTTCTACGTAGCGGCACGGTAAGGGTTGTGACATTGCTTGCCGATGCATAGATCTGTTTTAGTCTGTGACTAATTCTATACCGGAGACCGCGCCAGCTGTTTTTATTGATCGGTTGGTGTGGGTTAGCAAAATCGCTACCGGTGATGCTACCTGATTCAATCTGCTCTTGATAGTCCTCACTAAGTACTGAGCCTTTATGTTGTAAGTGCGCAAACAAACTCTGTGTGAAATCTCGGCAATCGTAGGAGAGGATATAACGCTGTGCATCGCTACTAAAAAGACTGAAGTGTCCGAGAAAGATCTTTTGCCAGTTAAAGTTGGTGTTACCACTGGCGTATTCACGCAAGTAGTAGGACTGACCAGCTTTTATCCGGTGCAAGTAGTTTGTATGGGGGCATACTTCTGCGTACAAGTGTTTGCTTAAGAAGCGCCAGGCAAAACCCTGCGTATCAAAACCATGGTCTTCAGGATAGCCACCAGTTACGGCAAAGGCGTTTTTTGTAAACATAAACACTGAGTACAGTGAGCACATGTTTCCATCTTTCTCAAACAGAGCTTCGAAGGGAATCCGTTCATTTGCATGTGCAAACGTATCAACTCGGTAGACGTTACTGGTGTCATTGCCGATAAATTTTGTCGAGGTGTGGACACCAACCCCATCACAGTTCTTCTTCACTAAATGATCGAACATGCGACGAAGGGTATTTTCAGGCAGCATGTCGTCACTGTCTAAACAAAAAATTACTTCACTGTTTGTTTTTGAGACGGCTGTGTTTCTCGCGGCACCACCACCTTTGTTGTGGGTATGATGAAACAGTGCGACATTGCTGTGTTCTTGTACCAGTTGTTCCAATACTGCTGGCGTGTGGTCTGTGGAGGCATCATTAACCAAAACAATCTCAAACTCAGCTTCTTCAAACCCTTGTTTGTAGCACGAGGCAACTGCTTCTGTGACAGTTGCTGCACAGTTGAAACAAGGAATAATTATGGAAAGTTGGGGTTTCATACTAGCTAGGGTACTTTTGGTAGTGAATTATAATCGTGGAGCGTCATTATCTGCACTAACTCGTCAAAATTAGTTTTTGGTTTCCAGCCTAACTCTTGGGCTATTTTTTCTGGGTTGCCAACTAAGTGTACTGGTTCACGTGGACGGTAGAACGCTTTATCTATGGATACAAACAGCGAACCGTCCTTCGTATTGATTGCTTTTTCATCTGTGCCGGAACCAGTCCACTCAAGTGTGATATCGAGAGCGTTTGCTGCAGCTCCTATAAAATCTTTCACACTATGTGTAACTCCAGTGGCGATGATAAAGTCACTATTCGCTTATTTTACATCATCTGCCACACAGCTTCCACATAATCTCCCGCGTACCCCCAGTCTCTCTTTGCATATATATTACCCACAGTGAAACTTTTTTGTGTACCTGCCTTTATCTTGGCTACTGAGTGCGTGATCTTGCGAGTAACAAAATTCTTCGACCGTCGCGGCAATTCGTGATTATAGGTAACACCAGAACAGATAAACGCTGTATCAGCTGTCTCATTTTTTGACACGCTAAAAACGCTTCTGTTTTGGCTTTACCATAGGGGCTGGTTGGATTAAAGGCAGTCTCTTCAGTTTAGGGAGATTCTACAGCTGCTCCAAACATCTCACTCGACGAAGCCTGGTAAATTTTTACGTATGGATTCAGTTCTAAGGCGGCGGTAATGAGATTCACCGCAGCGTCGTAGTTAGTAGCCCAGGTTTCTTCTGAGCATTCAAAAGAGATGCTAACGTGAGATTGCGAAGCAAGATTGTATATCTCGTCTGGTTGACTAACTTCCAAGGCTCTTCGCAGCGCTGCCTCATCTCTGACATCAACAGGGATCAACTCTACCTGATGCTGAAGTCGGAGCTGTTCAATCGGTTCACAGATATCACCGCTAGTTCTGCGGACGGTACCGTACACAGCATAATTTTTCTCAGCTAGTAGTTCTGCCAAGTACGATCCGTCTTGCCCGGTAATGCCAGTAATCAGTGCTCTTCGTTTATTCATGGCGAAATGCAGCAAAACCAACGCTGTCTGGTGGTGTGAGCTCGATAATTTTTTTCCACTGGTGATTGGCTTCTATAACGGGCCGTATGGCAGCAGTCTTCTCTGTGTTCCAGTCATGAAACATGATAACGCTACCGCGCTTAAAGTAAGGTTCGAAGTAATGGTACTGGTCAAGAGTCTGCTTAGAGTCTTCAGCACCATCAAAGAATACACAATCCACTTTCTTGTCTTCTAAAATGTATTCATCAAATGCGGTTGGACTGTCTCCTAAGATAAAAGTTGTATGCTTGTATTGACCAGGAAGCTTTTTTTGATAGAAATTTTTTGCTTTGTTATACAGTTTTGGAACACTCTCTAAGGTTATAAGTTTTCCCGCACCATTTTTTTCTACTGCGGCCGAAAGAAAAAACGTACTGCCACCACCGGTAAATGTCCCGATCTCAAAGCACTGCCGGGGCTTTTCTTCAGTCACAATGTCGTACAGCGCCTTTCGCTCCAGAAGGTACATTTGTCCTTCTAAGAATAATGAACCAACGTAAAAAAACCGCTTTTCCTCAGACCACTTGGGTGCATACAAGATGGCGTACACCAGCATTTCAAGCGGAGCGAGAGTGTGAAAATTTTGTTTAAGCTTATGTGTAAACTCACGGGTAAAAGGAGGTTGTAAGATTAGTCTCAGGAAACGTTTCATAATTCGTACAGTATAACACGTGTACTATATGGTATATCTAGTCACATAAGAGGTTCATATGTGGCCTACAATAAAGCTCTGTGGACGAACAGTAGGGAAGAAAGGAGCTGTAGGGGTAGTAACTTATCGGTTAAGTTTTAGTACGTTTCGCAACCGACTTAATAACGTAGGCCGGTGTTTCCCTAGACACTCTGCTGCCAATGATCTGGATAGGGTATTCTCTGTAAGCTGCAGCTTAGAGAGCTCCGGTACTTTGGTTTGTAGAGCGGCATGTTGAAATGAATTAGTCACCCCTTCATGATTACCACTGCCGTCGGTACCAATATTTTGCACAAAAGACTGCTTTGGGTGTAAACAGTAGCCACGCTCTAAAAACACACTAGCAGACCATTTTACTGCCCAGGTTTTCTGTCTGCCGGCAGCATTTGCACGCAGCGTGCTTGAGAAGCGAAAGGCTCCATCAAGATCAAATTCTCGCAGGCGCTTCTGCTGCTTCATGCCCCTAAGCAGCGCTGCAGCATCATTACAGTAATTGCTCCAAGCTCTGTCCCACGTAGCCCAACCCCAACATGATGTGTGGTTATAAAAAAAAGTTTCCGGTAAACCGGTTGTATCAACCGGTAAAAAGTAGCCACTGATGTGCATCACGTGTTCTTCATCTTTATATAGCTCCAGCGCCTCGTTCATAAACTGCAAAAAGTTGGGAGAGGTAACGATGTCGTCTTCAAGTACGATGACTCTGCCGTACTGATTCACGACTGCTGTCACGCCGTCTACAATCGAATCAGCCAGACCCCAGTTTTTTTCACGTTCAATGATCGTAACTGACTTAAAACCATCAATGGTTTGTATGTAGTCACGAACTGCATGTACAGATTCATTATGTCCTTCATGTTTTTGTGCATCAGCATAAATGTACAGATCACTTTTGCTGGCGAGTTTATTTTGTTGCAGTGCCTTGAGCGTTTTTTTTGTATGCTCTGGTCGGTTGTAGACAAAGAGGACGATAGGTGCAGGTTGCATATGAGGTACTACAAAATAATAACTGTTTTAGTTACAAAATAGAAGTAGTAATGTAGTGCTCGATGTAAGGACAGTAACTTTTTCTGCGGCCTCGTTAGCTTTTCAAAATCGGAAACTGTTTAGATTTGATTTTCATCCTTATATAATCTTTGGTCAAACGTTTGAGACTATATACAAGACGACCTAGTCGATAGAAAAAATTTGAGTTATTTATAAAATGACTGTGATCGGTGATTATCTCGCCTTCTTTTTTTATATCTCTATTTTGAATAAAAATAGTTGTATACGGTACGTATGTTGCATATTTCGCACCTTGTTTTGATTCACCAATCAAATCAAATACAAATCTGTGGTCTGGCTTGATAGATAACTGACCAGCAATTATTCCAGCTACACTCTGGTCAGCACGGTGACCTTTCACGCGGGCATCTTTGGAAAGTAATAAGGTGTCGTTGTTGCGGGTGTCGGCAAAAGGTGTTGGGCTCTCGATACCGTTAAAGGGCTTCTTTGCTCTAGCTGCATGTTGCCAACGTCTAAAAAAATCTTTTCCCGATGGGTGGTTGAAATTAATTCCAATCACACACGCTCCTAGTTCAGGCATCCTGTGTGTCTCTTCGCGACTTACTCCGAGTTCCTTGAGTGCAAGGTCGCTAATCCAGTTACCAACTGAGTCACCATAGCGACTAAAGAGATACATTCCCTCGTTTTCCATTTTCTCAAGAATCGGCTCAATCGATTGAACACACACACAATTTGCATCTACCCATAAGCCAGCAGTGTACCCTTTGTCCAGGATGTCTTGAAAGGCACACGTCTTAAAAGCCATGGTGACCTCACTATTTTTGGTCCAGTGATCTGGGTACGCATCCCAAAAATGAATTTGATCATCCAAAATGTTGTACTCGAGCAAGCTAGTTTTCAACCGTTCTTGCCCTCTGGCATACCGTCCGTCGGAAAAATTTAGTATCGCTAGTCGCATACACTACTACAGTACTATTTTTTTGTGAAACACAGTGATGCTATCACAAGTCTCTACGCAGTGTAGGTCTGTGCGCTCTTTTAATTCAGAGACCAATTGGATTGGTCCTGCGTAGCCCTTATGTACGGCGTCAACAGAAGTGATAGGTGCTGAGTCATGAAATGCAACGTAGCCACCATCGGCGAGAAGAGGGAACCAGTCTTCGAAGTCTTTTCTAACAGCCTCATATGTATGGTCACCATCGATCCAGATAAAATCAAACGAGTGTTTCCAGTCGTTAACCACATTGTAGCTATAGTCCTGATAAAAAGTGAAATCCTTATAAAAGGCCATATTTTTTTTAATGGTATCTGCATTACCAATGAGACTATCACTCATACTGTCAATAATGATTGGATCGATGCAGTAGATAGGTACCGAGGCCACCAATCCCATCTCTCTTGTGTTTCCTCCGTCGAGTACACCTATTTCAACTATTCCAAGCTTTGCATTATTTGCGTACTTCATTAAACATACTGTTTCAGCATAGGTTGAGTACTGTTTACTGTGTGACTGATCGGAAATACCCACCCTTCGAGCAAGAGCAGACAGGATTCTACCAGGGTTTTTAGTGACGATCCTAAACAGGTGACTAAAACTATGTGACATACTTTTTTATAGCTACGGCAATTTTTTTAAGTTTACTAGCACGAAGCGCACTAGTTTTTTTTGTACTTGGTGATAGTGATTGTATCACTGTTTGGATGTCAGATGAGGATATTTGAGGGTGTACAGCACGATTCATCGCAAACAGCGTGAGATAATCGAGGGAGGTGGCAGCGGGGTAGTGTTGCTTGAGTTCAGTGAGATAAGCAATGCAGGCTTGAACGTCATTCTCTTTCCATGCCTGACACGCGTTGTAGGTAGTCATGTCTGTTGTTTCTTTCTCATCGCTGAAAAAGTCAGTAGGTGATTGTTTATATAACTGAACCAATGTCTTTTGGATAGAGTCCGAACTAAGACTGTTACGTTTGAAAATATCAAACGTGAGAATTGTTGCTTGTATATGGGGGCTAAATGTATAGAGATATTCAAAGTGAGATAGGAAATAACCAATTGATAAATAGCCGTCAGCATAAGCTCGTTCAAAATATGATGCCTCGTATACAAATTGTCGGTGGTAAAAAAAGGCGTTATCACAGGTTTGGGTTTTGAAACCTTCACCAAGAAAACGAATCCCAAAACCTTGTGTGTCAAGCGGGTGGTGCGTAGGGTAGCCACCAACAGTGGCCCAAGCTTTTTTAATAAACATGAAGTTTAAACCCACTCCCCAGTCCCGACCGGAGAAGATGTCTGCAAACGTAAAACTTTTACCAGCCTCTGGTCGGTAGAGATCATTTTTTTTGGCTTTGCTAAGGTTTGTCTGAAATGACATTTTGTAACCAAACACGACACCATCTATGTCTTCTTTATTCGCACTGAGTTGTGTTGCCATCATTTTGAGCACATTCTCACCGAGCACATCGTCACTATCGAAGGTGATTATATTCTCTGCGCTAGCTACTTCAATACCAGTATTCCTGGTAGCGCCACCACCTTTATTTGTGTCGTGTTGTATGAGGGTAATGTTGGCATGTTCAGAGGCGAGTATTTGCATGAGAGGCCACGTCCCGTCGGTTGATCCGTCATCTACCATAACGATCTCAAACTCATCGTCTTGGAACCCTTGTGTGTAGCAAGACTCTACTGCTTCGCGAAGGGTTCTTTCGCAGTTATAGCAGGGAATGATGATAGAAAGCTGTAGCTTGTGTTCTGATTTACTGGTTCGGTTCATTGTAGTGTGGTTGCTATCGGTGTCTTCAGTATATACCCTAGTACCAACTTTTGCTGTCATACGTTACAAAGCCCGGAAAAATCAAGGCAGTTTGAACATTATTTACGCCGTATGTGATACTGGTGTGAATGGTCTACTTAGCTGGTGTAGCCAGCAGCATTACTCTACCATCTTCCTCTTTTTCAACTACCTGCATTGCATACTTGTGTTCCAGTAAAAACGTTGTTGTTTCATACGACGCCAAGATAGAGTGCAGTTCTACAAAAATAATTGGACTAAATTTGTTGATTGTTTTTTGGGCACCTTGTAAGACTAGGTGTTCAGCACCCTCAACGTCCACTTTTAACAAGTCAGGAGGAGTAATTTTTTTAGCCTCAACCAGTTCGTCGATAGTGTTTATGGTAACTTCAGATACTTTGAACCCAATTTTATCTGTGTAAGTACTTTTTTCCCATATCGGCGTTGCTTCATCGATGAAGCCACCAGAGCTTGTGCCACCTTCGATATTTTCTGTACTAAGGAAGTTAGTTACACCAGAGTGGTCTGACAAGGCACATTCAAAAACGTGTATGTTTTTTTCTAGGGTGGGATTGAGAGCGAGTATATCTCTGATACGAGTAGCGTTAGCTGGGTTTGGTTCGAAGACGGAGACACTACCATCGTCACCAACTAGTTTGCTAAACACTAGCGAGTGGTACCCAATGTGTCCACCGATGTCGTAAATAGTTTTTCCTTGGAGTGAGAAGTGTTTCTCAATGTAAGCAAACAGTTTTTCATCGTACGTACCTTCTATCATCTGTTTTTGCCACGAACCAGCAGGATTTACGAGCAACGTATGGTTTTGTAGAGTACCGTTTTGTATCGTAACCTCTTTGCAAGGAACTGGTTGTACGACTTTCTTTACACTTCTGAGTATCGATTTACATAGCGAGTTGTTTCTGAGAAAACGAAATATAAAAGGAGGCGTAATACTTTCAGCTAGGGTGTATAGTGCAAATCGGTTCATATGTAGTATTTGGTTATAGTTCTGTGTGGTTTGGTACGAGATTGTTTGCTGTGTCTAATAGTCGGTTGAAAACTGCGAGTTACACACGCTGCTATGGTAGCATAGTGCATTTTTAATTTCTTTCGGGTTAGTTCGTCTTTTAGATATTCCGAACCTAGCGGGCTGCTTGTCTAATTTTATCTTCCCAGTACTGCATGTTGAGTACTTTAGTATCAGCTTCTCTTAGTGTGCTTTGGTACATCTTATCGATCGTCTTGAGTGTTATCTCTTCAAGTTCGTCCCAACTTTGCAGTACTAACATCGGGGCTCCCAACGACTTGAAATAGTCGTGCATAACATTGGAAAGCACGATAGGAACGGCACCCAGGTACATAGCTTCCCATGTGCGGTGCCCCTCAATGGATGAGCCGCGAGGGGACTGCACAAATTTGCAACGCGCTACTTCAGGTAAGTATAAAGCAAATTCTTGCCAGACAGTAAGTGGTCGAGCTAGTTCGTGGTTAACTATAGACTCTTGAGCATGTTGCCGAGCTTCAGTGTTGGTGGATATTGAATACCCGTAAAAAATGACGTTATCTTTGGGATAGTTTTTCTTACGTACTCTAGTGATAGTATCAGTATCGCCGGTTACGTAATAATGTTTGTTTTCTATTCCGAGTGGTATCGGTACAATCCGCTCGTCTTGTACCTCGACATTGTAGCTGTACCAGCGCTGTATATTTGGAGTGAGGAGAGGTACATATGACTCGTCTATAAGTTCGTCGCTATTATGTGAGACTAGCGTATATGAGACCTTTATTTCAGGGTTACACTCAGTCAAAAACTCTTTACTGCGACCGCCACCTACAAACACTATATCGTTCTCTTTCACCTGAGCAGGGTCGCAGTTGCCGGTTTCGTCATGAACGTGGTCACCTAACTTTCTAAACCCATCACCAGTTATATAAGGGGCGCTACTTGGTCGAGGGTCGTGAGAATGTAGAATAAGCAGCCTTCGTATAATGCGTCGTATACGAAAAAGTTTATTGTACAAAGTATTCATAGTAGTATTGTATAGTACAACCACAGATGCAAAAAGGTAATAAAAAAGAACACCAGACAAAAATACTCGAATGTGTTGGTTTGTGGGGGTCTGGTAAAACTACAACTGTGAATGCTCTGCAAGGTGTGATGAGTGACCAGGGCTTAGCAGTCGTTAGTTACGGTACGTGTCAGTCATACGCTCAAACTATTCCCAAAACTAAGAGATGGATGCGCTATATAAGGCATCGACAATTGATAAGGTTTTTGTATTTTGTACTTCGCTTTTACCTACGATATGGATTTGCTGCTGTGACATCTAGTCATGAAGTGAAAAGATGGTTTGAACCTGTCAAAATTGTTTGTGACGTCAGTCGGTACATTCAGGATCATCCAGGCGTAGACTATGTACTTGGTGATGAGATGTTATATAGCAACTTGGCTATCTACGCCTGTAACTACAGACTGAATAGGGAAGAGTTGTTGCAACTGTGCCAAAGTGTGCAGCACGAGTGTCCTGTTACCGTTGTAAGTTTTGCGGTGTCGCCTGGTGTGGCAGCACAGCGAACTGGTGGCCGAGCGTATTACGCTAATGACTTGCTGCCGTATGCTGATCGACTACGGTTAGCAACGACTCTTCAGAGGTCTGTTGCAGTTACCCAAGAATGGTTAGCTTCGCAATCTAAGATAGGTTATACCGTGCGTGAAGATCAGCGCGGATCCAAGGAGGTTGATAAAATATTTACCCAACTCACCGACGCTTAAAAGTGTTGTATCTCATGCTAAACTGCACGAAATGATTACGACTACACAACAAAAAAAGCTTCAAGATGCGCTCGTAAACGGAGATGTTGCATTTTTTGATTATACAGAAAACACGGACTTTTTTTTTACAAAGAACAAAAAAGCCGGACAAACACATTTTTACATACGTGAAGACGAATTGAACAGTATTGCGATAGATGCAAATAGTCATCGCAGTTACGGTAAAACTTACGATATTAGGCATATTGAGTCTGATGTCTGCTGTCTGGATCACAAAGCCATAAAAGCTATGTTCGCTGGCTTTCCATCGTATCCAAAAATATTCCTTGTACGTTGGCGGTGGTCTTTTGTCTGGTTTTGGGGAGTTGTCGGCCTTTTTAAAAGAGTGTTGGCTGGAGATGTGTCAATTAAAGGCTGGACGTACTTAAGCCAGAGTAACGATCAGCAAAGGTGGCTCCTCATTGAAAAGAATACTACACAAACTGTTTTACGAGGTGCAAATGGCCTTTCTGAAGAGGTTGGTATATCAGGTCTGCTTGAATTTTTGAAACGACAAAATCTTTCGTACATTGTGTTACGAAATTTTGAGCAGTTACCTGAACTCCACCGAAAAGGGGGTGATCTAGATCTAATGGTTGCTGATATGGATGTTGAACGTGTTAGAACATTTATCAGTGAACATCCTGGCCCAGTTCCAATCGATGTGTGGTCGGTAAGCGGTAGAGAGTTTCTTGATATGCCTTACTATCCGCCGCATTTTATGACAACAATTATAGAGAAGGCTGTACTCCATTCTTCTGGAGCCCGAGTTCCTCGGGACATTGATTACTTACACAGCTTGATGTATCACGCTGTGTATCATAAAGGAGTACTGTCGGGTATTCCTTCTGAGACTAGTAGTGTCACCACTACTACGTTACCGGTCAATGACTATTTAACTAAACTTACTACTATTGCAACGTCTCTAGGAAAAGATATCGGACATACTCTCGAAAGCATGGATGCCTATTTGTACGAGCAAGGATGGCGACCGAAGCTCGATACTCTCGCCAAACTGTCAGAAGCGAATAGATGGATACAAGAATATTTTTTTAATAAAAACGATTACAAAGAATGGTGTATTGGAGTGTTTATTTGCCGACAAGGAATACTGCATAACGAAAACTTCGAATCAATTATAAGTATGATTGAAGATAGAGGGTTTCGTGTTTTGCGCAGTAAAGTACTGACACCTGAAGAGCGGTTAACAGCTACCCATCATTTACGTGGGGGAACCTGGACAGAGCAGGTTATGGATGAGAGAGCACTACCGGGGGCGGTTATTGTGTTTGTTGACACAGTTATGCTTAAACGGAAACGTCCACG
>Ga0136601_1000605_pt1 | contig 14616 bp, 15 predicted proteins | sample AntRauMFilla2699_FD_181020 | JGI IMG/M metagenome (GOLD analysis project Ga0136601, IMG submission 181020) | Saline lake microbial communities from Rauer Islands, Antarctica - Metagenome Filla 2 #699 | ecosystem: Environmental > Aquatic > Non-marine Saline and Alkaline > Saline | place... | reverse complement strand
CAATTGACCCTACGTTACCGAATACCGCATTTTTTATATCTTCGTCCAACTGAGCGATGAACTGGTGAGCAATATTTAGACTGAGTCGATATTTACGTGCCTCAGAAAGAATCTGCCCGATAGAGTCAGTGGTTACGTTCTGGAATTCATCAATATAGAGGTAAAAATCTGGTCGCTGATCTTTTGGTGCATCAACGCGTGATAAGGCTGCCATCAAAATCTTTCCTACCATAATAAGCCCCAACAGGTTTGCATTAATTTCACCCAAACGCCCTTTCGATAGGTTTACAAGAAGAATTTTTTCTTTATCCATCACTTCACGGAAGTTAAATGCAGATTTCTGTTGCGACACAATAGGTCTCATAATTTCATTTGACATGAATACATCAAATTTTGAGGTAATATAGGGGACAATATTTTCCAAACTAGCTTCACCCCCTGCTTTTCCAGCGATTTCCTCCCAGAATTGATTAACGATTGGATTTTTAGAGCGTGACAATTTAAGCTCACGAAATGTTGTATCTGCCAGTACTCGTGACACATCTAGTAACGTTGATCCGGTTGAAGGGTCTTCTACAACTAATGCGGTTGCATTACGGAAGTATTGCTCGAACATCGGACCACCGGTCGCTTTCATGTCAAACAATTTATTGAAAATACCAAGCATCTCATCAATGACGAACGATTTCTGTTCTGGGAAACGCTCATCATATTCCAGCATATTAAAAGCCATTGGTCGTGCTGTCGAAGCTGGGTCAAAATATATAACATCGTCTATGCGCTCCTTGGGCACCATTGATAAAATATCATCTATGTCAGACCCATGGGGATCAATAAAACAACACCCATTACCATTACGAATATCTTGAATAATCATATTCTTCATGATGTTGGTTTTACCTGTACCCGTTTGCCCAATAACATACATGTGTCGCACGCGGTCTTCCGGTGCCATGTATACCTTTGTTTCTTTATGACGATATTTATTAAACCCTAAGAGCAATCCTTCATCAGGTGCATCTACAGGCACCGGAGCTGAACCTGCTTTTGCTTGTTTTAATTGCGGAGAGCTATCACTTGCAATGGGGAAGTGATACATCGTCGAAATTTCCTTAAAGTTGAGACGAAAGACATGCTTTTTATTAAACATTCGAAAGGTGTAATCATGTATCATGCTTTTGAGCTTGTCTCCTTCTATGCGTTCGAATGCGATACCGTTTCCTTCGGTATTAGTAAATTGCTGAAACGTTGATTCTATCTCATGTAATATGGATTTTGCTCGCTCTGTTGTTTTTGCAGACGCTACAAGGCGAATATTTGTTTCTACGATACTAGATTTCAGCTTATCTCCAACAGATGCAATTGCATTCTCATCCTGCTTGGTCTGTTTGTTTTCTTCCTCTTCTGATTTTTCGAAATCACCTGTAATGAAACCCTTGATTCCTTTTCCAACGTCTTTTATCCAACGCTTACCCTCTCGTGTAACGTCGTTGATGTTTTCGCCTTTTTTGAGACTATCCAAAGCTGAACTAAATTCTTTAATATATTGATCTCCCGCGGGTCGTATTAATATTTGCAATGAAACCCCTTCTGACTCTGTATCAAGTTTTGAAAAAGAGTTCAATAGAATATTCATCGGATCATGATTCATATTTTCATACGTCTGTATTTGCATAAGATCATGATACAAGGGCTTTCCAATTGCTCCTACAGCCTGACCATCATCGTGAAATACATTGTAATCGTCAAAAGTCTCCTCAATCTTTGCTTCGTCGTACATTCCAAAAATCTGTTTTTCAAACAAATCTACTTTTGCATCAGGAATACATACATAAAAAATAACCTGGTCGCTTTCTACTGGTAATGCTATTTCTAGCGCATAGTAATTCTTTTCTAAATTATGTAAACCTGATGACACTGACTGCATTCCCGCAAGAAATTGCTCCATCATTGAAACTAGTTCTCCTAATCCTTTTCCATGGTCATCTTCATCGGGTGCTGGAAGAGTCACCTCAAATAAACGCATATCAAGCGCCTTATATAATTCACTTTTATTTACGAGCCCAGGAATCGTATGTTGAGATTGAAGATATTGAACAAGAAATCTATGGAAATCATCCTCAATGTGAGCATTGTCTATTTTAGCGACAACATTCAAAGTATTTTTGATACCTTTCTCCATCATAACACCGAACAGTTCTTGTATCTGTGGGTCATGTTCTTCTGGAGAAAGTTTCAGCGCAATTCCCTCTACTTCTTCATCGTTGAGCTGATGGTCTGGATGCACGACACGCTCTGTTTTTTCTTCTTTGTATGTATGAACTATTTCCTTTGCAATATCTTCACGGGGAACCTCGACGCCTTTTTCTTTTGCTATTTTTTCTTTTTCTGAAAGTTGCTGACGCAGGTATGCAATCTCTTCTTGAGGATCAGAAAAGCGCGTATCTTCTGAGGCTTCTTTTTTGTTTGCTTCTTTAAATAGTTGTTCGAGATTATTTACCATAGCCTATAGTATAGCGTACATAGATATATATTGGTAATGAAAGTTGTAAACACGCGAGACCTTTTAGTTTTTTAAAAAATACACTACTATCTTGTTAAAATCTCTGGACCATGCTCTGTAATCAATACGGTATGTTCAAAGTGCGCTGACAACCCTCCGTCTTCCGTAAGAAATGTCCAATCATCAGATGCCAGATCAACATCATCACCACCTATATTTAACATTGGCTCTATAGCTATAATCATTCCTGGCTTTAACACATCTCCTTTTCCTGGTCTCCCGAAGTTTGGAATGAATGGATCTTCGTGCACAGACAATCCCACGCCATGCCCTGCGAGCGTGCGTACGATACCATAACGACCATCAATAAATGACTCGATAGCGTGACCAATATCTCCTGTAGTATTTCCTGACTGAGCTGCCTGTATACCAACCATTAATGATTCTCGTGTAATATTTAGAAGTTTTTTGGCTTCATCAGAAATTTCCCCAACGGGTACTGTTATAGCATGATCGCTAAAATAGGTATCTTTGTGAATTAATCCACAATCAAGCGAAACTATGTCTCCTTTTTGTAAAGCATAGTCGCTTGGCAAGCCGTGAACCACCTCTTCATTAACTGAAATACAAATCGTTCCAGGGAATGGCGTACGTGCACCAGCGGGTTTGTAATTATAGAATGCAGAACGGTCGCCTATTTCTTCTATTATCTCTTTTGCATAGGTATCAAGCTCATTAGTGGTAACACCTGGCGCTACACGCTCGGCTACCTTGCGCAGTATCTCAGCATCACGACGACAAGACTCGCGAATGCCTTCTATTTGTTCTTTGTTTTTTATGATGATAGACATAGTATTACGATATTATTGTTCCTTCTGCTGAACCTGTATTTAAATATTGCTCCAAGTTTACTACATCACCGTTCATAATTGCAACGGTCACACCCAATTCCTCTGCTTTTTTTGATGCAATAGGATCAAAAGGTGTTGAGAGTCCTGGTAACCACTCCTTTGGTATATACGAGCGGTATTGACTCCATGTTAGATTTTCAAATTTTTCAGCATCTGGATTCGCACGAGGATCACTATCGTATACATGAGAAATATTAGACATATTAATTACGGTCGATGCACTCAGCTTCTCAGCTGCACGTACTGCTCCTAGGTCAGTACTGTTACCAGGCTTTGCACCACCTGCAATCATTATAGAATTTTCTATATCTGCAACATCATATGGATCGCCTACAATACTTTCATATGCATCAGATCCGAAAGCTAGGCGTACAAATTGTGCATTAAACTGCGTTGTAAAAATACCCAACCAATCCAATTCGTCATTGCTCACATTCTCACGAATCTGTGTTAGAGCATCTTGATACCGGCGACATGTTTTTCCTCCACCAACTATAATTAAAAACCTATATCCCTCATCCACCTTATGCTGTATCGTACGAACGAATGAGCGCACAAAATCAGCATCGGGTACGTCTGGAACAACTAAAGAGCCTCCCAGTGAAATTACAATTGTTTTATGAGATTCTGACATATTTATAGTACAAGCGCTTTTTTAATGTCTCTAAATACCTCTTCTATAGATTGCTCTCCATCAATTGTATGAGTCGTAACACTCATACGTGTTTGCAGGTCCTCTAGTGAGGGATACACCTGCTTTTTGTATACCGAAATTCTTTTCTGTATACCTTCGGAACTATCGTCGCTGCGTCCTCGAGCTAATAATCGCTTCAAAGATTCTTCCTCTGATATATCTACCAAAATTATATCAGCATGTTCAATTCCGTAAAATGCAAACATCTCAGCTATAGTTTGAGACTGCTGAATACTTCGTGGATATCCATCAAAAATTAGAACTTGATTGCCAAGGTATTTTTCCATAAGCTTTTTTACCACTAATCCGTCCGTCAAAGAATCTGGTAGTAAATTTCCCTCATCCATAGTTTTCTGCACACGTTCTGAGATATAAGAATCTTCTTTTCCTATTTTCCTATATTCATTACCTGGATATATATACAATGATTGCTCACCCATGTTGGTAAGCTCATTTTGCAAAAGCTCTACCTGAGTGCCTTTTCCTGCTCCAACGATACCAAAAAATAAAATTGCTTTGTGTTTCATACGCCACCTACTCTACCAAATAATACACCTAAATACAATCATTTTTATCGATCCTCGGGCCTGCCTGTGCGTTGCAAACAGACAGGTCGATGTCCGAGGATGACAAGGAGTGATAACTTTAATTGCTAATAGTCTTAAGCAAAAAACCGCATGAACGGTTTTTTGCTTGCAACTTGCAACTTGTTGCTCGTATCTTAATATTCTCGCATGGCGAGCTGACCATCAATACGTTTAATCAGGTCAAGAATTACCGATACTACAATCAATAACCCTGTCCCTCCGATAGCAAGTGCCTGAATACCTGTTACCTGTTGGATAATAATGGGGATTACTGCAACAACACCGAGGAAGATAGCACCAAAGAAGGTTACACGATTTGTAATCATAGCAAGATATGCAGTCGTTGCATTTCCTGGACGAATTCCTGGGATGAAAGCTCCGCTTTTTTGCAAATTTTCAGCTGTGGATTCTGGGTCAAAAGTAATAGCAGTATAAAAATAGGTAAAGAGAAATACAATTACAAAATATACGAGCGCATACAACCATCCGGAATTAAAGAACCATGTTAGACCGCTACCGATGCTTTGTAGTGCTGGACTTGCCGATGCAATGAACCAGCTTGAAAGCATTTGTGGAAATAACATAATCGAAAGCGCAAAGATGATTGGCATAACTCCTGCTTGATTGATACGAATGGGAAGATACGAAGATGTTCCTCCATACGTTTGCCCGCCACGAGATTGCTTGGCATACGTAATTGGGACCGGACGTTCTGCTTCCATCACCCAGATAACCCCAGCTATAACTACGACTGCAGCAACGAGAAGTGCAATGTACGTAGTTAACAATACAGGTGTATAGGTTAGTGCCAGTTGGCTTACGGCACCTGGAATTACGGCAACAATACCTGCAAAAATCATAATTGAAATACCATTTCCAATACCAAATTCTGAAATCAGCTCACCAATCCACATAAGGAACACTGAACCTGAAACAATAATAATAAGCGCAGCTACAAATTCAAACGTACCAAAACCAACGAGTAATCCCTGTTGACGCAATAGCATCATAAGGCCAGCTCCTTGTACTGCAGCTAAGGGCACGGTTAATAAACGTGCATATTGATAGAATTTTTTACGTCCAATTTCACCCTCTTCTTGATAGAGTGATTTTAGGCGCGTTGACATAATTGTCAGCAACTGCAGGATAATGATTGCAGTAATATATGGACCAACACCAAGCATTACAACAGATAATTGTGAAAGTCCTCCACCAGAGAAAATGTTAATCAAACCAAAAAATTCATTTTGCGAAAGAAAGGCTTGTAATTGCGATGGATCAATACCTGGAATTGGAATAGTAGCGAACAAGCGAAATACCAAAAGAGCAAGTAGGATAAATCCTAATTGCTTGAGAATAGTTGAGTCTTTGAACACCATTTTGAATTTTTTGAATATTGAATTCATAGGCTAATACTTACGCAGTTACTGTTCCGCCAGCGCTAGTAATTTTTTCATGTGCAGTTTTTGAAACAGCACATCCTTGAATTGCAAGTTTAGTTGTAAGTTCTCCGTTGCCGAGAATTTTAACGCCCGCTGCAACAGATGAACGATTCGTAATAACACCATTCTCGTGTAGCGTCGCAGGATTTACTGTATCACCAGCTGAGAAAGCCTTTTCAAGGTCTGCAACATTAACTGCTGTTGCTTTTGGTGAGGTGCTATTGAAACGATATCCTCGTTTCTTTGGAAGCTTTTTGATAACATCTCGGATTGCTGGTCGTGTACTGTTACCTGATCGTGCTTTTTGTCCTTTGTGACCACGTCCAGAAGTCTTACCACGCTTACCACCACGTCCTACACGCTTGCTGGTTTTGTTTGCCGTATTTCGTTGTAATTCATGTAATTGCATACGCTTCTAGGTTAGAGTTAATTATAGTAACATTATTTTGCTTCTTCGTCAGGCTTTTCTTCTTCTTTCTTTGGAGTTGCCTTCTGATTCTTTTTTAAAATAAATGGGCTCAATGCTTTGATAGTTGCTCGAGCAATGTTTAGTTTGTTTTTACTTCGTGAAAAAATCTTTGACGTTACATCACGTACTCCTGCAAGTTCCAAGATACTACGCACGGCACTACCAGCCACAACTCCACGCCCACCGTTAGGCATTAGCATAAGCGTTGCTGCATTATATTTTGCTTCAACCTCGTGTGGAATTGAAGAATCTTCATTTAAATTAAGCGTTACCATGTTTTTCTTTGCATGGTTAACCGCTTTTTGAATAGCTAACGCTGTATCACCGGCTTTTCCAAGACCAACACCTACGCGCTTTTTGTTTGCGTCTCCAAGTACCATAGCAACACTGAAACCGAAACGGCGTCCTCCTGCCACTACACGTACCACGCGTCGAATATCAATAATTTTTTGTTCAAATTCTCGTGGTTCTCGTGGTGGTCGTCCTCGACGTCCTCCTTTTTGTGGGCCACGTCCTCCCGCTTTTCCTGCTCCACCACGTGGTGAACGAGGCTTTGTAACAGCTGGTGTGTCTTTCTTTGTTTCTTCAGTTGTTGTTTTTTCTTCTGACATAACTAATAGATTAGAATTTTAATCCTGCTTCACGAGCACCTTCAGCGACATTCTGTACGCGCCCCATATAACGAAATCCTCCTCGGTCAAAAACGGCTTCTGTAATTCCAGCATCTTGTGCTTTTTTTGCAATTGCAGTACCTACTAATTTTGCACGCTCGGTTTTGGTTCCTTTATCTTCCTTCATATCGTGTGCTGATGCTAACGTAATATTTCGCACATCATCAACAAGCTGTGCATAGGTATTTGCATTTGAACGGTAAACTGCCAAGCGAGGTTTTTCTGCGGTACCCGTGATACGCGCTCGCACTCGTTTTTTGCGTCGTAGGTGTCGTTCTTTTGATTGTTGTGCTCGTGTAGTCATACTTATTACATTACATTACTATGCAGCTTTTTTACCTTGCTTGCGACGAATAATCTCATCTTCGTAACGAATACCTTTACCTTTGTAGGGTTCAGGCTTCTTCTTCCCACGGATTTGTGCTGCAAATGATCCTACTAATTCCTTATCAATTCCTGTTACGGTAATATTATTCTTCACTGCAGTTACTTCAAGTCCTTCTGGAATAGTCATAATTACAGGATGGGAAAATCCTAATGCCATCTCTAAATTTTCTCCTTTTACTTCTGATTTGAAACCAACCCCTTCTACGATGAGCTTACGTACGTAACCATTAGTTACACCTTCAATCATATTGATCAAGTGTGAACCATAGGTACCCCACAATGCTTGACTAAAGTTGTCTTCGAGATTTGCTGGAGTTAATACAATGCCTTCATCTGTAACTTCAATACCGATAATATCAGTTTTGAATGTACGCTCAAGTTTTCCTTTTGGACCTTTGATGCGCACAATAAAACCGTCGATAGTAACATCAACTTTTTCCGGTATTGTAATTGGTTTTTTTCCTAATCGTGACATAATAATATGTATTACCAAATTTCAAATAAGGCTTCTCCTCCAACGTTTTCTTTAATAGCCTCTTGATCCGTTAGAATACCTTTAGGGGTTGATAAAAAGGTTGCGCCATATCCTTGGCGAACTGGTCGAATATCTTTAACGCGTCGATACATACGGCGTGAAAGCTTTGATATACGTCGAGCATTAGTAATTCGCGGATTTTCATCTACATAGCGAATTACAACTTCGAGCATATCTCCACCGCGCGTGCGCTTTTTACGAGAGTATGAGTCAATATACCCCGCATCAAAAAGCTTATTAGCGATAGCCTGTTTCATATTTGAATACGGAACAGCAACTGACTCTTTTCCTGCTGAGCCACCGTTTCGTATTGTCGTTAACATGTTAGCAATGTGATCCATAATATGTGATTACCACGATGACTTACGTACACCGGGGATTTTTCCTTCGTTAGCTAATTCACGAAATTTGATACGTGACATACCAAAGGTACGCATGTATCCACGACCGCGACCTGTAATACCACAACGGTTTTTAACACGCACCGGTGAAGCATTCTTTGGAATTTCTTGTAGTGCCTCGTAATCTCCGGCAGCCTTAAGTTCCTCACGCTTCTTTGCGTATTTTTCTACAAGTCGTTCACGTTTTTTATTTCGTGCAATAATTGATTTGCGTGACATAAATAAAATAAGCGAGTGTTGCTACTAATGTCACATGAGTCTTCGTGTAGGTCATACCCACAAGGAGCACCATGGATTGAATAGCTATACTCAATATATACTTTTGGGTTATTTCTCAAAAGCGTGCCTAGTATAGCAGGATTGGTTTTGAAGTCAAGGACTGAGCCCTATTCTTTAGAAGAATACTTTTCAAATGCGCGCAATACCTCTAAAGGCAGTGCAAATACAACGGTATTTGATTGATCTGATGATAGGTCGTTTAGTGATTGTAGTGTTCGCAGGTGTAGTGCTCCAGTTTCTGAAGATAACATTTTTGCTGCTTTTGCCATGTTTTCCGCTGAGGCTACTTCTCCTTCTGCTTTTATGATTACCGCACGTCGCTCACGTTCGGCCTCAGCCTGTTTTGCAATAGTACGCTCCATGTCTTCGGGTAGGAAAAAGTCTTTTAATTCAACGTTTTCGACAGTAATACCCCATTCATCTGTTTCGCGATCAATAATAGTCTGGATTCGCTCTGATAATTTGTCCCGCTCTGCTAATACCTCATCAAGCTCTGCACCACCAACGATATTACGCATAGTGGTTTGTGCAAGCTGAGATACAGCATGGAAATAGTCCTCTACCTCTATTATTGCTTTTGAAGCATCATTTACCTTGTAATAGATAACGGCATTGATGCTTGCCGATACGTTATCTTTGGTGATAACTTTCTGATCAGGCACATCAACTGCTTTTACACGCATATCTACCTTTACAAGACGTTGGAATACGGGAATTACAATGCGCCACCCTGGCTGTACAATTCCTGTATAGCGCCCGAGCGTAAACATGACACCGCGTTCGTATTGGTCAACCTGACGAATTAACACTGCTGCAACGATGATAGTAAATACTATAATAGGTCCAATCAAAAATTCCATAATATATAATGTAGTTAAATTAATAGGTGTATATAGTATAGCATGAGGAATAAGAAAAGCCGCAAGAATCGAATCCTGCGACTTTATTTGTGCATCCCTCCTTCAGGATGCTTTATCTGTTTATATAAAATTTTTCACCATATTGCTCAACAGAAGTTTTATAAATATATGCCCCCGGAGCAATGTTAAAGTTCGTTCGCTCTCGATTGCCATTGATGATTTTTACTTCACCAATATATTGCCCCATAAGTGTATACACATCGGCCATGCCAGTGTACTTCTTATCATCAACATGCTCGATTGAATTAACCACCTCTTCTGGACAAGAAGCGTACACCTCTAACCTGTTGTTTTCAGCAATCTCATCACCAAACAAAGTGGTGTACAGATATGCGTCAACCGAGATGGTGTCGCACTCATTTGCTTGAAATTGTACAACTACATTAGAACCAGAAGATCCTAGTATTGTATCGAACGAGCTTACTCGATCTCCATTTCTAAAGAAATCGATGCTCAATTCAGATTCCAATCCATTACCATCTGCCTCAACGACCACTGTTACTACGCCATCACTATCAATAGTCAACGAAGACAAAATGATATTCTGTCGCTGTGGAAAATCTGTTCTTCCACTAACCGTAGCTACGGTTAGTGTTCCGGCAGCATTTTCAGCATACACTTTCAACTCACCTTGCTGGTCACCCAAAAGGTTGAATATCGTTAAATTTACTGTTTGCTGATTAGAAACTACAACTTCTTGGGATAATTTGGTTACCGAACTATTCAATGGCACCCATTCGGCCCAAATCGTAGTTTCTGAACCAGGATATAACCCTTGCGGATCAATATCAACGGTTACCATAGCCTCACTTTCAGTGAAACTAGAGTTGATTAGCTGTCCAGTTGGTAAATTCACATGATCGGTCGTGATCATACGCACATCCGATATTACAGTACCATTCAGAAGCGTAGCTTCAAATAATACCCAATACGTAGTTGCGGGATCCAAATTAATAAAATTAATAATTTTATTATCCGTACCACTTATCTGGAATACTTGAGAAGCCTTTTCGAGCGTAGCCAAGCTGACATCTGAGAATACTTCTACAGTTAAGCCAGCGGAAGATCCGCCAAGATTATACCAAGTATTGGTACTGATTTCATCTTGGGTGCCATACCCTGGATCAACTGATCCAATTAGTACAGCACTGAATACATTTCGCGTCCAATGTTGCGTAACTGTTTGTGTACCGCTACCCAACAAATTACTTGGGCGAAGTCGAATCTCGTATTCAGTAGAATCTGACAAACCTGTAAAGGTAGCATTTGTAGCCCCATTAATTGTTGCTTTGCTTTGGCAACCACTAAACGTGCTTGTACCAGATTCACGAATACACATTTGAGCATTTGCTTCAAAAAAACCTCCATCAACTTCCGCACGAACTGTTAAAGAATTCGTAGTTGCAGAAACAGTCGTAACCGAAGTTACTTCTGGAGGCTGCAAAGTAAAATTAACCGGAGTACTTGTACCAGCATCTTGCAAAAAGATACCATTGGCAGTGTCGCGATACATAGCACGCATGCGCACACTATGTGACCCCAATGTAGTTTCAAATACAACTGAAACAGGTGTATAACCTGAAACAGCAATTTTAAATGTGTCTGAAACAACGTTTCCGTTGTCAGATACAAAAACTTCAATACTATCTGCACCAAGTAAATACACTTCGGAATGAAAGGTCGCTATTAGCTGACCCGGCATTGGAGCGTCAATATTAGAGATAGAATCATTTTGCACCGTTGGGTTTAGAGCCCAAACAGTTGCGGCAAAAAATAAAATCGGTAATAACAATAAACGTTTCATAAGTTTGTTTTTTATGATTTGTGAAAAAATATTTTTCAAAGGATTTTCACACGCAATATACGTGCAATTTGGTAGATATATTACTATACTATTGACAATGTGTCAAGTAATACACCTTATTCATATATTATGACGAATGCCCTATGCTTCCCTTACATACTCGTAATTAACATTTTCTTTTTTTTCATGCATTCACTTTTTCTTTTTGTTGCTCTAATGCTATACTAACGACATGTTTCCACATTCATTACAATCTTTGACCTTGGGGCTTATTAGTACTATTGCTATAGGCTTTTTACTTATTATTGGCAAGACTTTTTTAATCCCAATCGCATTAGCTATATTATTTTCTTTTCTACTGTACCCGGTAACGGGTTGGCTAGAGCGCCATGGCATTAGTCGTATTCTAGCGAACTTTATTGCACTACTCTGTACTATTATTATAATCGCCGGCGTTACTATTGGTCTGTCTTTTTTAACCAAAAGCTTTATTGATGATCTGCCAGCCTTACGAGACAACATGACGACCAATATAGAACAATCGTATGAATGGGTTGAAGATACGTTTGCCATTAGTACTGAAAAACAGCGTCTATGGATACAAGAAAATCTTCGCTTTGAGTCTATTATTAGTGACGGAAATCTACGTAGTATATTTAATACAACAACGACAAGTTTTCTTACTATTGGTCTGATGTTCATTTACACCTTCTTTTTCCTCTATTATCGTGACAAATTTAAAGACTTTCTATTTAAGCTCGCCCCAAACAGCAAACATGATCGATTTCACAAAGTTACAGGCGAACTGACTACTATCACGCCACATTACCTTATTGGATTGGTTATTGTCGTACTTATTCTTGCCGTACTTAATTCTGTCGGCTTTGCTATTATTGGCATTAATAATCCTATATTCTTTGGAGTTATTGCGGCTGTCTTGAACATTATCCCTTATATTGGAACAGTGATTGGTTTTGGTCTTGTATTTTTAGTAACCCTTGCTACACAAGATGTTTCTACTGCCTTGTGGATACTACCTGTCTTCCTTGTTATTCAATTTTTTGAGAATAATGTATTGACGCCGAATATAACAGCGGGGCAAGTTGATCTAAACCCACTAGTCGCTATTATCGGTGTTACCATTGGAGGAGCTATGTGGGGTGTCATAGGCATGCTAATTGTGATACCTATATTAGGCATGTTCAAGATTCTCTGTGAGAATGTACCCCGATTACATCCCGTAGCCTATCTACTGGGAAGTACAGGTACGGAAGAATATGCTCTATCGATAAACAATATTAAAAAGAAATGGCAACAATGGTTTTCCAAATAAATGGTGTATACTGGACCTATAAAATTATAATTATTCATTAATATCAATCACATTATTATGTCAGAATCTAAACAAAATTATATACTTCCCCTATCAATTGTCTTTGCTGCAGTTATCATTGCAGCGGGGCTAGTTCTTGCTTTTAGCGGTGTACTAGATAAAGAATCATCAGCAAACAAAGCTCCTGAGCGAATATCTATCGAGGATGCTGCAAAAGAAGTGTCTCTTAATAAAAAAGATATTCTTGCCTGTGTAGAATCTGAGATTACCGCTCCTCGCGTTGACCGAGATTTAGCAAGCGCCGAGACTGTTGGCGTAAAAGGCACACCGACATCAATTGTTATTGGACCAAATGGACAGACTATCACTATCCCTGGTGCACAGCCGCTTGCAAAATGGAATCAAATAGTTGATATGGCAAAAACTGGCGAACTATTTGAACAGCGACTCGAAACTGATCTTTCAGAAAATATTACTCCAGTTACCACAGAAGACCATATTCGTGGAAATGAGAATGCAACAGTAACTATTATTGAATACTCAGACATTGACTGTCCGTTCTGCAAACGCTTGCACGATGAACTAAAGAGACTTATTGCACAGCGTGATGATGTACGTTGGGTATACCGCCACTTTCCAATTACATCACTACAAGGGCATGCTAACACCTACCGAAAATCACTTGCGACAGAGTGTGCGCTGAATCTGACAGGCGATGAAGATATATTTTATTCATATTTAGACACCTTAATCGAAGGCTAATCATATGAATAACCCCGGAAAAGTAATCAAAGAATATACAAAAGGGGCGTTTGATTTAACTAAACGCGATCAATATCGGACGGTCAATGAACTAATCAATCGTAGTGTTCCTGACGCAACGTACTATGCGTTATTGATTCTATCGTCGCTTATTATCACTGCAGGACTATTACTGAACAACACTGCTATTGTTATCGGAGGAATGCTTGTAACACCACTATTAACACCAATTCTGGTAATATCACTAGGTATGTCAGTTGGTGAAATGCCATTAATCGGACGGACTACTAAATTTGTTCTCTATTCATTTTTGTTTGTTATTGGTAGCGGGCTATTGCTGACGCTAGTCTTTGGACCTCCGAGTGAATTTACAGTTATTGACAATAGTGTCCGCACTGCGTTACTTTATTTTGTCGTTGCAATTGCCTCTGGTGTCGCTGCAACATTCGCGTGGATTAGAAAAGAAGCTTCTGAGGCACTACCAGGGATTGCCATCGCTGTATCGTTGGTGCCACCACTGGCTCTCATTGGTATTGGCTTTGGTACGTTGGACACAGAAATTGCAGGATTTTATTTTGTTATTTTTGCCTTGAATCTTTTTGGTATCCTTATGGGAAGTTTGATCGTGTTTACCTTGTCGAAATTTCATATTGCTGAAAAGAAAATTAAGCAAAAGAATGAAGAGATTGTTGTCGAGCAACATTTAAAAAAAATTAGTAAAGAATTAAACGAAGAATAACTATGAAAAAATTTATTGCATGGATTATTATAATAGCATTACTCATTACTCTTGTTGTTCTGATTGTGCAGCGTGTTAATGATAATCGAGAACCTACATCTGAAGAGGCTTTCGCGCAATGTCTCGATGAGTCAGGAACAACATTCTACGGAGCATATTGGTGCCCACGCTGTGCAGCG
>Ga0136601_1000604_pt1 | contig 14625 bp, 12 predicted proteins | sample AntRauMFilla2699_FD_181020 | JGI IMG/M metagenome (GOLD analysis project Ga0136601, IMG submission 181020) | Saline lake microbial communities from Rauer Islands, Antarctica - Metagenome Filla 2 #699 | ecosystem: Environmental > Aquatic > Non-marine Saline and Alkaline > Saline | place... | reverse complement strand
GCTTAATTTATTTATGCATTATTATAATTACCAGAAAAAACACCGTGGACTAGGCATGGATGGAAAAACACCAATGCAACGATTAGAAGAGTTAGCGAGTGTAAACCCTTTGCTGCAATGCCACAATTGTTGACTAAGTATATAGTTTTTGCTATATTATCAGAGGTAGTTTTTTACAATTTAATAACTAATAACATGAACGAATTATGAACATTACAGCAAGAGAAGAGAGTAAAGCATCTGAACTAATTGAAGAAAAAAAACCTACATTTGTAGAGGGTGTTAAGATTATTAAACCCAGTGATATTACACAAGGGGAAGAAGATTTTTTGTTTACAGTAGATTATTCACAGACTTTAAAGGAAATGATTAAGGCTGCGGGTTTTGACTGGGTAGATGAAGCTATAACACAAAAGCGTTTTCCTTTACCAAATGAATTGTTTGGAAAGAAATTGAATTTAAGAGCTAAATTGTTTCACTTTGACGATTATATTGGAAGTGAAAGAGCTATTGCCAAAATAAAGAAAGCAGACCACAGATTCAAGCTCGCTACCTTAGCGGAACAATTAGCTTTTGCAAAGGAGTACAGGGAATTACAGAAAGAATTTCCAATTATTTCTCTTGGTTCCAAGTGGAAAGTTACTCGTCACTCTTCTCGTGTAACCGCTATTGATTTCGGTCCTAATGGACGAGAATTAGCAACGTCCTCCTTTGAGGGTATTTGGCTTCCGTCTTGCCGTTTTCTTACTGTCTTTAAGTAGCACTTAAAACTTTAGTTCTTTGGCATTAAGCCTAACAAAAAATCAAATCCTGTTCTATGAAACATAGACGGGATTTTTTATTTATCTTTATTAGTATAAAAATAACATATAAATAGAAAGAATATATAAATTACTACAAATATTTGACCATTTCAGTATATTATGTTAGCTTTAGTGTAATTAATATATTAGTTCCTTTCATCTAAAAAAACTTATAATGACAAAAAACAGTAATGACAAGTATGCTCAGGATGGTGTTAATATTAATGCCGGTGATGAGTTTAGTAGTTTTTGTGGAAATGTCTGCAAAAGTACTTATGCAAACTCTCCTTTTGTGGAAGTTAATAATCTATCAAGAGGCAACTTCCGTGGCCCAAGGGGTTTTAACCTTAAAGGTTTCCCACCTGGATCCATGTTAACCATGGTAGTTGATGGGGTGGGAACCAAAGTTGTTCCTATTGTTGCTTCAGGTAAATTAGAAACAGCAGCTAGTAATGTAATTGCTATGACTGCTATGGATATCACTCGCTTTGGTGGAATACCCTTAGTATTTATGAATATCTTTGATGTTCGTAGCTTAGGTGGTCTTTACTCTGAAACTTATCGCATGTGCCAAGATGCTATGCGTGGACTTCAGGATTTAGCTAATAAACACAGTTATGTTTTGCTTGGCGGTGAAACAGCGGAGCTCGGTGTTTGCGTTGGTTCAGATGATCCTGATGCTAAGTTAGCATTTAATTGGGGTGGCACCATGCTTGGCGCTTATCACCCTGATAAAATGATTTATGGCGACACCTTGAAACCAGGTCAGGTAATTATTGCTTTGCGCGATTACTTTAGAAGTAATGGAATAAGCAGTGTTAGAAAAGCACTAGAAATTCGCTATGGGAAAGATTGGTTTAATAATCCAGATGCTTTAGATGACATTATTGCAGCTTCCACAGCATCAACTCAGTATGACCGCTTACTTAACTATGCTCATGGTTGGACTCCACATGATGGAGTTATTTCATTGGAGCCATTTATTCAAATGCATTTAATTGTTCATTTATCAGGTGGAGCTTTTGAGTCAAAACTCGGGAAAGATATGCTTTACCCGCAGGGTCTTTCAGCAGAGATAAATGACCTCTTTGATCCACCGGAGATAATGTCAAAGTGTGCCAAGTGGCGAGATTTGTCTGATGAGGAATGCTATCGTACTTGGAATGGTGGTCAGGGTGCAATTGTTGTGGTTGATAAGGAAAATGTCGAAAAGTTTATTGATTTAGCAAAAGGCTTTGAAGTAGAGGCTAAAGCTGTTGGTGAAATTACAGAAAAGAAGGATTACACCGTAGCAATTAAGTCAAAGTTCCAGTCTAATCAAACTATTTTTTACTAAGTCATTAAGTAAAAGCTATTTAAAAGATCTGTCTTTAATCAGGTCTTTTTTTATTAATATAGATAATCCAATATAAATAAATAATTAAGGTAAAGAAATACAAAAAAAGAACTGACACATGTCAGCTCTTAATTGTAGTCCCTAGGGGAATCGAACCCCTGTTACCAGGATGAGAACCTGGCGTCCTAACCACTAGACGAAGGGACCTTATTCTAATACTTTTCCTTCTAAGTGTTTGTAGCCACTTATAATGTCTTCTTTGTTAGCAGGCTTTTTGCCAGCTACTTGTAATCTCTTTATCTCTATTGCCTTATCTTTGGCTTGAACAAATAAGGATTTATCATTAAAAAACAGCTCACCAATTTCATGTGGCTGATCTGTTGTTATTATACTGCCTGTTTCTAAAATTTTCAAGTAATCATCTTCTAGCTTAGCAAAAGTGGATGGCCAAGGATTTAAGGCTCTAACTTGTCTATCAATATAATAAGCACCATTGTTAAAGTCTAAATGCCCATCTTCTTTTTTCATCATCTTTACTATACTAGCTTTTTCTTCATCTTGCTTTTGTGGCTCAATTTCTTCATTTAAGTATTTAAGTATTGTTTGAGGTAGCTTCTCAGCGCTTAATTCACTTAATTTGTCGTGTAAGCTGCTAATTGTTTCCTTATCATCCACATTAACTTTAAATTGTTTTAAAATGTCACCAGTGTCCATACCAGCATCCATTAGCATTATAGTTACTCCAGTTTCTTTATCATTATTTAAAATAGCTGCTTGCATACAACTAGAACCTCTGTATTTTGGAAGTAGGGAACCGTGAACATTGATTGTTCCGCGCTTAAAAATATCTAATATTATTTGTGGGAGTATTTTGCCATAGGCAATAACTACTAATATGTCAGCTTCTAGGTTTTTTAGTTTTTCTTCTATATCTTTTATCTTCTCAGGTTGAGCTACTTCAATATTATTTTCTTGAGCCAGTTTTTTTACTGGTGTAGTTTTAATAATTTGTTTTCTACCTACTTTTTTGTCAGGCTGCGATACAGCTAAAACAACCTCAAAATTAGGATCTGAGATTAGAGCAGAGAAGGGCTTAATAGCAAACTCAGGTGTACCCATGATAACTGTCTTATATTTTTTAAATTCTTCCATATTAATTAATATTAATTAATTAATCTTCTTTAACTATTATATTTTCAGCCTTGTCTGTAAATAGCACTCCACTGATATGATCATATTCATGTTGTATTATTCTTGCCAGTAAATTGGAGCTACTTAGTTTTTGTTTTTTACCTTTTTCATCAATATAGCTAATATTAATCTTCTTGTGCCTTAAGACGTCGCCAAAGGTATTAGGTATTGATAAACAACCCTCTTGATCTACTACTTTTGCCCAAGAACGTTTGCTTATCTTAGGGTTAATAATATATAATGTTTTACCTTTGTTATTAAGTACAAAGATGTTAAGGTTTTTTCCAATTTGAGGTGCAGCCAGGCCTAGACCATCCTCTTGAAGCATAGTTTTTTCCATATCTAAAAGTAGCTCTTTCATTTCAGCCTTTTTTAAATCTTCAGGATTTATATCCTTAGATTTTTCTCTTAGTATTTTGTTGGGGGCTATGATTATAGGTAAGATTTTAGCCATATGTTATAATAGTAGTAAATAATATAAGTTTATATATATGAGTGAAGACAATAAAGAAAAAAAGAGTGATTTTGAGTCATTTGGCTCAATCATGAAACACAAGAAGCAAGTTAAGCCACCAGCTTATCAGTGGCAAGAGCTAGCCTTGGAAGTCATTAATGACTTAAGTATTCCTAACTTTAAACGTTCATCTGTTTTTAGGATTTGCAAGGTGTACAGTGAAAAACAGGTTCGCCAAGCTTTAATAGATACTAAAGAGCTTTGTCCTAGTGGTCCTAAATGGAAGTATTTCTTTAAGGTTGTTAGCAGTCAAGCCAAAGATAATAAGAAAACTAATGATGATAAACTTAAGAAGGAGAAATAGTTATACTTACTATTTCTAGTTTTTAATTTCCAAGTTATCAAAGTCTGCTGCCAGGTAACCAATACCGAAATCATCTTGATAGGAAAGAACTTTAGTATCGTAATTATAGTCTGATAGCACGCCTAGAGCAAGTAGTAATGGCTTCAGTGCACATTCCTTTGCTTTAGTAATTAAATTCTGGTCAAAAGCCAGTATTTTTTTATCAATATCAGTATTTTGTGAAATTATTTCTTTAACTTGATTATCAAACTTAACACCTTTAGGGTTATAACCTTGAGGAGACTTTTTGCTAACACAATGACTCATATCTCCTGATGCTATTACGGCAATATTCTGGCCACTTTTCTTTAAAGCTTGATTTAGCTTTTTTCCAAAATCAAAGTTTTCTTGATTATCATTATCACTAGAGCTAATAATTAGAGCCTTAAGGTTACTTACTTGAGAGATGATTAAATAGAGAACAATAGCACTGCCATAATCTAAAATCTCTTCTTGATAGGCTTCAACTAGTTTATTTACATGCTCTGAGTCCTGCAGTTTTTGAAATAAGGGTAAATCGGGTTCAATATCTAGTCTACTTGCTAAATCTCCGAATTCTTTTAAATCAACTTTATACTTTAAACTATTATTAGTGTAGTGTTTGTTGTTATCTTTTTTTGCATGTGGAGTGATAAGAACAATGCTATCAATTTTTTTCTGTTTAATCTTTTCAATAACTGTTTGATATGAATTTAGTGTCTTTTCTAGTTTTTCTGTATTTTCTTTTCCAATAGGTTTTAAAAGAAGAGGAGAATGAGGTAGTAGCGCACTATATATTACAGGCATATCTTTTTTTGTCTTATTTTTTAGTCTAGTTATTAATTATACTGTTTGTGATGAATCTGTAAAGTGTATTTTAGCTATAAAGTAATAAATTCCGTTTATAGCGGAATTTATTAGTTTTCTATATAGATAACTCTTTATTTTTGATCACTTAGCGTTGTTCCATCAGGGTATTGGTATAATACTTGTGGAGAAGTGGTAATTATATTTCCCCATTTATATCCTAAAGAAACGAAGTCTTCTCCTGAAGCAAAAGGTCTTTTCTTGCCATCATCAACTAAGTAGACTGCTGTGGAAAGAGGACTTTTTAGAAGTTCACCGTTATCAAATAGTACCTTAGAAGCTGTCTCATATTGAGCTAATTCACTTGGATCTACTGGAATAATATTCTTACCTTTAAATTTAGTAGTTAAAAAGCTTTTATCAATGATAGGGTGCTTCTTTTCTTCTTCTACCCAATATACTCCACCTGTAATTTTGTTTTGTAGTAAAGCGCCAGTAGGGTAGGCTGAAGTAATAGTTATTGGACTTCCATTTTCATAGCTATTTATATCTTGCCAGCTAGCATTTTGGATTTCATCTGTGCTATAACCAATTTTCTTAAAGGCTTCAGTAGAAGCAAACTCTCTTTTTTTATTATCCACTAGTAAGTAAATAACACCTTTAGGAGATTTTACTAGTGAATAATTACTAAACTTTATAGGAGCACCTTTGGTATAAGCATTTAAATCTGCGCTATCAACATTTACTATTTTATCTTCATCAAAACGAGAAACTAAAGCGCTCTTACTTAAAAATGGTCTCTTTTCTCCGTTTTCTATTAACCATACACCAACTTCTCCTCTAACTTGCAGAAGGGTTCCGTCTGGATAAGCGGTAGGAGGGAAGTATCTTTTAAATAATTTATAGACATTATAATTTCCATTAAAGACATGAGGGGTGTAGTTATATAGCGCTGCAGTAGCTTTGTTTTCAGGTGTGGCAATCACTGTTTTAGTTTCTATAGTTCCATAAGGGTTATTAAAAGTGTAAGTTTCGCCCATTTTGAAGTTATAGCTTTGAGGATATTTCATATACCACCAGAATTGTAGAGCAGCACTGTTTACTTGCTTACCAAAACCTTCCCAATAAGGATTACAAGAGCTACCATCAGGACAACCATAACCAGTGGCCCAGTCTAGCTGTCTTTGAGTTGGGCTGTTTTCACTAATTAAGCTTTGTTCTTTTTGTAGTAGAACTAAAAGAAATTTAGGATTAACTGTTTTTATCTTTCTACATTTTAAAGCTTTTTCATTTTCTGTGGGTGTATCAGTTAAATCAACACCATCACAATTATAATTATTAGTGGCTGCATTATGTATTATCTCAGCAGCAGTTTTTTTGGTGCCATAGGTATCTTCTGTGGTGTAATAAGCTAAGTAGCTGTTTTGGTTTTCTAAAAAGTCTTGAATATCTTTAAGAGTCATAGAGTCAGCATCTAAAAGTAAGCTATCACTAATAATATTGCTAGGATTAAATCCAGGGTCGACAGCTGCTTTAGTTAGTGTAGGGACAAAGGTACTAAGTATTAAACTAAAAAATAGACTGTAAGTAATTATTTTTTTCATAGAGTTTGGTTTATTTTGCTAATTCTTTTAATTAATTTATCAAGATTTACTAATTATTGAGTATAATAATTATACTATAATTTGATTTTTGAGGAAATATTGACACATATTTCTTAATATGAGATTATTAAATGATATTAAGAGTGGTTTTAAAAATCTTTTAAGACTTCCAGATAAACTTATTGCAATTTATTAATATGCATATTATATAAATAAATTATAGTTCTTAAACAAAAAAATATATATTATGAAAAAGTTTGTCTACCTTGTTTTCTTTTCTTTTTTTATAGGAATAGTACTTATTAGTTCTTGTAAAAAAGAGGAGATAATTGTTGAAGAAATAACTATTTCTGTTGAAGATGCCTATGACGATGGTGTTTATGTTTTAAATCCTGAACCTGGAGTTCTGGGAAACTTGCAAATTAAGTTTTGGCCTAGTTATACTAGCTCAAGATCTAGAATTGAGGTTGATAATAGACTTCAATCACCAATTGGTTTTATTCTAAGATCTAAAGAAGATGAAGCTTTTGTCTATTATGAGAAGAAATACATTAAGGCTGAGGGCAGGGCAGAAAGTGGTGAAATTTCAGCTATACCTTTTAACAAACAGCTGAGCTTAACCATTGTAGTCTATAACTCAACAGTTTCATTTGCTTTTATAGAAGTAATTGAATCTCTAGGCTTAGATTATTGGAACTCTATTGCAGACTACAAAGATAATCTGCAAACTATTTATCAAAGATATTTAGTTATTGAAAAATAAACAAAAAAACCGCTAATTAAAGCGGTTTTCTTTTATATTAACTTTTAATTTCTCTTAACCTATAGTTCTGAGTTTCTTGTTTTGTTATTTTTTTATTTAACTTTTAGTGAAACTCTGTCACCATCTTTTTCTTTTACATCAATATTTACTTTATCACCTTCCTTAACCTTACCAGCAATAATATTCATAGCTAACTCGTCTAAAATCATAGTTTGAATTAAACGTTTAAGAGGTCTGGCTCCAAAGGTAATATCAAAACCTTTTTCTGCTAGCAGTTTCTTTACTTTCTGACTTACCTTAATACTAATATTCTTGTTATGTAATCTAGTTTCCACTTTCTTTAGTTCTAATTCAACAATCTTTGCTAAAGTTTTAGTGTCTAGACTCTTAAATAATACTATTTCATCAATACGATTTAGGAATTCTAGTTTAAAGAAGTCTTTTAAGATATTATCAATCTTTTCTTTCATTTCTTTTTCCCTGCTTTCACCTTGAGTATCATCAGCTTCAGTTTCTTTGAAGCCAATAGAATATTCTTTAATAACTTCATTACCAAGGTTAGAAGTCATAATAATAATAGTATTCTTGAAGTTAACTTTTCTTCCTTTAGAATCAGTCATGTGACCATCATCTAAGATTTGTAATAAGATGTTAAATACTTCTGGGTGAGCTTTTTCTACCTCATCGAAAAGTATGACACTATATGGTCTGCGTCTAACTTTTTCAGTAAGCTGTCCACCTTCATCATGAGCTACATAACCAGGAGGAGAACCAATTAATCTAGCTACTGAGTGTTTTTCCATGAATTCACTCATATCTAACCTTATTAAAGAATCTTCATTGTTAAACATAAACTTAGCTAAAGCTTTAGCTAGCTCGGTTTTACCTACACCAGTTGGACCAACAAACATGAAAGAGCCAATAGGTTTTTGCTCTTCATTAATTCCAGCTCTAGATCTTCTTAGAGCATTAGAAACAGAAACAATAGCTTCATCTTGACCCACCACTTGTTTCTTTAAGACAGTTTCAGCCTTCTCTAATTTTTTAATTTCACTTTCTAGCATTTTACTAATTGGTACCCCTGTCCAACGTGCTACAACTTTAGCAATATCTTCAGCATCTATTTCTTCTTTTAATATATGTTGTCCTTTTTTCTGTATTTTATTTAATTTTGCTTCTTCTTTTTTAACTTCTTTTTCTAGCTCAGGAATTTCGCCATATCTAATACGAGCAACTTCAGTTAAGTCATCACCACGTCTTTGTGTTATCTCAGCTCTAATCTTTAGTTTATCAATTTTTTTCTTGTGATCTCTAATGGTAGCAATGATATTTTTTTCGTTTTTCCAGTGCAGTTCTAGTTGATTAGCTTTTTCTTTAACTTGCTCTAAGTCTTTTCTGAGCTTTTTATATTGATTAGTGTTTTGTTTTTTTTCTGATTCCAAGCCTGCTTTAGCAATTTCTAGTTTTTCCACCTCACGCTTAAGCTCGTCTAGTTCTTCTGGCATAGAGTCTATTTCCATACGTAAAGCTGAAGTGGCTTCATCAATTAAATCAACCGCCTTGTCTGGCAAGAAGCGATCACTAATATAGCGAGTAGATAGTTCAGTAGCTGCTTTAACAGCATTATCTGTAATACGAACACCGTGATGAACTTCATATTTTTCTTTAATTCCTCTTAAAATATTAATAGTATCTTCAATACTTGGCTCTTCTACCATGATAGGTTGAAATCTTCTTTCTAAAGCAGCATCCTTTTCAATATATTTTTGATATTCTTTAGTAGTGGTAGCACCTATAGTTCTAAGCTCACCTCTTGCTAAAGCTGGCTTTAACATATTAGAAGCATCCATAGATCCTTCTGTGGCACCAGTACCAACTAAAGTATGTAATTCGTCGATAAAGAGAATAGTTTTACCTTCTTGGCTTTTAATTTCTTTAAGCACTGCTTTTAATCTCTCTTCGAACTCACCTCTAAACTTAGCTCCAGCTAGTAGTGAACCTAAATCAAGGGTTACAATCTCTTTGTTTTTAAGATTTTCTGGTACATCTTTGCTAACAATTCTTTGTGCAAGACCTTCAACAATGGCTGTCTTACCAGTACCAGCTTCTCCAATTAACACTGGATTGTTTTTAGTTCTTCTAAGAAGTACTTGCATTATTCTTCTAATTTCTGTGTCTCTACCAATAACTGGGTCTAGTTTTTTAGTTCTAGCCATTTCAGTTAAGTTGGTAGTATATTTTTCTAGTACTCTGAATTTCTTTTCAGGAGCAGGGTCAGTTACTTTTTGCTTGCCCCTAACTTCATCTAAAAGCTTATATACATTTTCATAGCTAATCTTGTATTTAAGTAATAGATTTTGAGCAGGTGATTTAACACCAATTAAAGCAAGTAGTATATGTTCTGTAGAAATGTACTGATCTTGTAAGGCTTCTGATTCCTTTTTAGCTCTTTCTAGGATAGCCGCTACTTCACCAGTACCTTGTACAGTGTTGATGTTACTGTATTCAGGTTCCTCTGTCTTAGTTTTTGGCAGGGAACTCAGTTTATCTAAGGCATCATATTCAAGCTGGTCAGGGTCAATTTTCATCTTTTCTAGTATAGGTCTAACCACACCTTCTTTTTGCTGTATTAAAGAAGCTAAAAGGTGTAGGGCTTCAATATTTTCTTGTCCATTTTCTTGAGCTAACATTTGAGCATTTATGATAGCCTCTTGAGATTTATTGGTAAATTTATTAAACATGTTTTCCATATAATTATTTGATATTTTTATTTGTTTTATTTAGCACTCACTTTTATAGAGTGCTAATACATTATAGTCAAAGATATATGACTTGTCAATGATTAATATATTTTTATTATTCATACCTTTTGTGCTATAATTAAAATATATATGAAACTAAAAGCACTCACAGCTAGCCCTAAACTACTAGTCCAAATTATCTGGGAGTTTTTTTATTTTCCTATCTGGTGGTATAGTCAAGGCTGGTTACGCTTTGGCAAATTATTACATGGTTTTCTGTCTTGGCAAAGTGCAACCTTAGGGGTAGGAGTGTGGTTGAAAAATATTTTTATTCCCATGTATGGTCAGACTGATTTTAGTGGCAGATTAATCAGTTTTTTTATACGCTTAGTGCAAGTTATATTTAGAGGAATTCTTTTGTTTCTAATCTTTATTCTCTGTTTAGCCTTATTCTTTGCTTGGGCTTTGATTCCAATACTTATAGTCTATGGTATTATTTTGCAATTAATATAAATTATGACAGATAACAATTTTCTACCTAATTTTAATAAAGAGAAAGATCTTGAAAATCAGGATATGTTTTTAGGTCAGAAATTATTTTGGGGAGAGCCACTTAGTCGTGCTTTTATATTTTTAAAAAGAAATAAAAAAAGATTAGATAAGCTTATCTTAGCAATCTTTTATTTTTTAGCGATTGCAGGCTGGGGAGCTTTAATATATTGGTTTTATTTAGAATTTAGTTCTGAGACCGCTAAAAGCACCACCGAAATATTAATGTTTTGGCGTCATCAAAGTTGGTTAATCCTAGTTTTTTTAGTTTCCTTGTTTTTTGATATGTTTATTATCTACAGACAAAGTGAAATAAAAGCTAATAAAGAGAAAATAAAGTACAAGAAGGGGAAAGATAAGAAAGATTTAAGCGCCAGAGTGGTAATAAAGAACAAGAAGGATGCTTTAAACGTTGCTACAGTATATAATGACAAGGCTATAAAGGTAGTAGATGATGCGTATCTTTTGTCTAAGAAATTAGGTCAAAAGCAGATGACAACTAAACACATATTTTGGTCACTTTTAAGTGATGATGTGGTAAAAAGTATTTTCACCCGTTTAAATATAGATGCAGAAAAACTAATTTCAACTTTAAAAAGACACCTTAAACAAGAAGAGGATAATCAAGTTAATATTCCTATGAGCTCTTTAGCTCATCAAGTTTTGATTAATGCTTATTTAAATGCAGTTCAATATAAGTTAAAGGCAGTGGAGCCATGGAATATTTTAGTTCCTCTAGTTGAAAAAGATAAGATTATTGAAGAAATATTATATGATTTAAAGATAGATATCTCTAAACTTAAAAATGTTCTTGAGTGGCATTATATTGATCAGAAATTTAAAACTAACAAACAAGAGCTAAGAAAGTTAGCACGCTTAAAGCCAGGATCAGCCATGAATAAATCATACACTGCTGTAGCTACACCTATTTTAAATCGCTTTTCTAGTGATTTAACTTTAAAGGCTAAATATAATAAATTTGAACTTTGTGTGGGTAGAGAAAAAGAGTTCTCAGCTATTTTTCAAGCTTGGCAAAGTGGACATGCTGGCACTGTTTTAGTGGGAGAATATGGTGTAGGTAAGAGAACTATCATTGAAGGTCTAGCTCAGTTAATGGTGAAAGAAGAAGTGCCTAAGTTTCTACAAGATAAAAGATTATTAGAGCTTAATGTTTCTAAAATAATTAGTGGAGTTAGCGCTAGTGAAGCCAGCCAAAGACTCCTTACTTGTATATATGAGATAAATAGAGCTAAAAATATAGTTTTGTTTATTGAAAACATAGAAAACCTAAGCGGTATCAGTTCTGGATCTGAGGAGAGCTTAGAGTTAACAGAGGTGCTAGGAGATGCGCTTGATAAAGGAGCCCTATACTTTATTGGTTCTGTTACTAAATCTAATTACACACGTTATATTGAGAACTCTAGTCTGGGTAATATTTTAAGCACAGTTGGTGTAGCTGAGCCTAGTATAGATCAGGCAATATGTATGACTGAGAGCAAGATAAGTCAGCTAGAAGCGCGTTATGGGATATATTTTTCCTATAAGGCTGTTTCTAAAGCTGTGAAGATTAGTGATAAATATATTCAGAATAAGTTTTTGCCAGAGAAAGCAATTAATCTAATAACTAAAACAGCTGGACAAGTACATCAAAGATGTCAAAGTACTGGAAAGGACTGTATGTGTAGTGAGGATGATGTCTCCAGAGTTTTAAGTGAAGAGCTGGGAATACCTTTTGACAAAATTTCTCAAGATGAAAGTCATAAATTAATTAATCTAGAGGAATATATTCATGCTAGATTAATAGGTCAAAAGGAGGCTGTAAGTGCAGTATCTAATAGTTTGAGACGTAGTCGTACTCAGGTGAGAGAAAGTGATAGACCTATTGCTAACTTTCTATTTTTAGGACCTACTGGTGTGGGTAAAACAGAATTAGCTAAAGCTGTTAGTGATATTTACTTTGGTGATGAGAAGTATATGATTCGTTTAGATATGAGTGAATATCAGCATCCAGATAGTGTGAAGAAGATGATTGGTTATAGTGATGGCACTCTTGGATATTTAACTGAGGCAGTAAGGAAAAAACCTTTTTCTTTAATACTTTTTGATGAAATTGAAAAAGCTCATCCTGATATTTTAAACTTGTTCTTACAAATGATGGACGATGGCAGACTTACTGATGGTCAGGGGAGAACTATTAGTTTTTCAAGTTCAATTATTATTGCTACCTCTAATGCTGGGGCTTTATATATTCAAGAAGCAGTGAAAAAAGAGGTAGATATTAGTGTTATTAAAGAAGCTCTAATTGATGAGCATTTAAATAAGGTGCTTAGACCAGAGTTAATTAATCGTTTTGATGGTGTTATTGTTTTTAAACCGCTTAGTCCAGATAATGTCTTAGCTATTTGTAAATTAATGATTAAAAAAATTGGTAAGAGATTAGAGCAAAAAGGTATATATATAGATTTTGCTGAAACAGGAGTACAAAAACTTGCTGAGCAAGGTTATGACCCTAAGTTTGGTGCTAGACCAATGAGAAGGTTGCTACAAGACAAAGTGGAAAATGAGATTGCTAACTTATTACTACAAGACAAGATTAAAAGAAGAGACACTGTTTATATAAACTCACAAGCTAAAGTGGAGGTAAAGAAGGGTAAAAAGTTGTAATAATTAATTAAAGTTATTTAGTGATAGTTTTGAAACCATATTTTCTATGGTTTTTTAATATTATCTGCTATCGCTGGTATATTTTTAAAATATTAGTTAATATACAAATATAATCAATAATCTATGCTTTGGTGGCAATATATAACAATTTTTTCTTTCACTTTTGTCTTAAGTGTTTTTAGCACTGAACTTATTAGAAGACTAGCTTTGCGCTTTAAAATAGTTGATCATCCAGCACCAGGAAGAAAAATTCATAAAAAGAAAATACCACTTTTGGGAGGGATAGCTATATTTATTAGCTTCTTTTTTGTTGCCTTTATATTTAAAGAGCAATTATTATCAGGAGATTTAAACATTAATCATTGGCTGGGAGTATTTTTGGGAGCACTCATCCTTATGATTGGCGGTTTTTTAGATGATAAGTATAATCTTAAATCATGGCAACAAATTATATGGCCAATATTAGCAGTTACTTTGGTTATAGCTGGAGGAGTGGAGATAACTAAAATAAGTACACCTACAGGTAATTCTATATTTTTAAAACAAATACAACTACTAGCTGGCATTACTTTGTCTGAGATATTTTTATTTCTATGGCTACTAGCAATAACCTATACCACTAAATTACTTGATGGTCTAGATGGTTTAGTTTCAGGACTCACTGTCATCGGGTCCTTAGTTATTTTTTTGTTCACCATTACTACTAAATATTATCAACCAGACATTGGCTTAGCTGCTTTAATATTAGCTGCTGCTAGTGCAGGTTTTCTGCTTTTAAATTGGCATCCAGCTAAGATATTTTTAGGTGAAGGGGGATCTCTTTTTCTAGGATTTTTGCTGGGAGTACTGGCTATAATATCTGGTGGCAAAATAGCCATCACTCTTTTAGTTTTAGCCCTGCCTATACTTGATTTAGCCTGGACTATTGTACGTAGATTGTATAAAGGCAAGAACCCTATGAAGGCTGCTGATAATAAACACTTACATCATCGCTTTTTGTCTTTGGGGTGGGGGCAGAGAAAGGCTGTTTTAGTATTTTATTTCTTTGCTATTGTTTTTGGTCTTTCAGGTCTTTTCTTGCAAAGCCAAGGTAAGTTTTATATGTTACTCTTACTTTTTTTCATTATGCTTTCACTAGTAATATTTTTTTCTTGGTGGGAGAAAAAGAAAATAAAGAAAGATAAGGAAGAAAACAAAAGAATAGAGGAAAACTAAAGACAGAGAATAAAAGTAAATAAACATTTATAACCCCTGCCAGAAAACCCCATGCCTTTTAAGGCTGGGGATGAATGGCAGCCCGGAGCGAGGCAATGCAATTGCCAAGCGGAGGC
>Ga0136601_1000602_pt1 | contig 14649 bp, 14 predicted proteins | sample AntRauMFilla2699_FD_181020 | JGI IMG/M metagenome (GOLD analysis project Ga0136601, IMG submission 181020) | Saline lake microbial communities from Rauer Islands, Antarctica - Metagenome Filla 2 #699 | ecosystem: Environmental > Aquatic > Non-marine Saline and Alkaline > Saline | place... | reverse complement strand
TTCTTTTGCAAAGTCTAACCTTGCACACTACTCAAAAATAGAAACGCAGCGGGTAGATACGGTCAATTGAAGTCATAATGCTGCTAAACTCCGAAGACCTAAACTCCGAAGACCGGGACTCCGGGTAACACTCTAAACTCCGAAGACCGGGACTCCGGGTAACAGTTTGTTATACTTTGAGCAATGAAACTTTTTCACGCATCTAAACATAAATTCGATATTATCGAACGGCGGCAAGCACAACATCCTGAAGCTGACGAATTCGACGTGCCGGGCGGAGAGTTGCAAAACAAAATTTACTTGACACCTGATCTAGGATTCGCGTTAGCAATGGCAGCGGGGCCAGATGGAATGACTAGTCTAAGTAGTGTGCAAGGTCTAACCTTGCACACTAGTGAAGCATTCTTCCTGATCTCCTGGTTGAAACGAATGTTCATGCGACATTTTGTCCTCCTTTCAATCTGATTGTGACAAAATATTGATATCTTGATGCTTGGTGACCAGTTCTGTAAAGTTCATTACAAAAACTTGTTCGCGCTCTGCGTCCAGCCCTTGCTTGGTGAGCAAGTCCAGAACGAGTGCGCGTAGTTGATCTGTGCCGAGTACGTCTGGAATTACCACTGGTTTGACCCTTTACTGTTCGTCCGTGACTACTATGCCAATTTGATAATAAAATTGCAAATTTGGTACACTACATTCATGAAATACGAACAACTGAAACTAGGGGAGGTGTTGCGGTTCTGGTTTGAGGAACTGGCACATGAGCAACGGTTTAGTGGAGATGTGGAAGTTGACGCGATGATCATAGATCGGTTTACCGACATTCACGCAGAGGTCGCAGCTGGAGAATTTTGGCAGTATCGCACTGAGGTCCATTCGTACTTGGCAGAAATAATCGTACTCGATCAGTTTTCTAGACAGCTGTTTCGAAACTCGGGACAAGCTTTTGCGTATGACGGTATGGTACTGACTTTGGCACAACACGCAATCGCAGCCGGGTTAGACCAACAACTCGATCCAGCCGAACGCATGTTCATTTACATGCCGTTTATGCATAGTGAGTCCAAACTAATCCATACGCAAGCGGTCCCTTTATTTGAGTCGCTGGGTATAGAGGAGGCACTGTCATACGAGCATATCCACAAAGACATTATCGATCAGTTTGGCCGGTATCCGCACCGTAATGAGCGACTCGGTCGGGAGACAACAAAAGCAGAAAAGGAGTATCTAGCAAATAACCAAGAAAACTTTTTTTAAAGCCAAGGTCGTTTGTTTTTGCTACAATCATAAGTATGAACACAAATTACGTAATATATGGGCTCGTAGCAATAGCGGTGGTTGCTGGACTGCTGTATCTATTTACAAAGGAAGCGGTCGCACCCGTTGATTGCAAAGCTGATGCGATGGCATGTCCTGATGGGTCATTCACGGGACGGGTACCACCTAACTGTAATTTCGCAGCGTGCCCAGATACAGATACACCCTAAAACACTCAAATAAACAAAAAGCCGCAGACACAGTCTGCGGCTTTTTGTTTATTTGAGTGTTTCTTCGACTAGCTGATCATTGATGCTAGGAGAGATGCCCAGGGCGACTAACTTTTCTTTTTGGTAGATGGCAATATGGGAAAGTTGTTCGGCTGCGAGTGTGGTGCAGATTAGTTCAACTTGAGTTTGGGGGAGGCAGTATAGCTTGGTTCCTGATCCAGCCATACACCAGTCAGCCGTGTCCGGGTGCAAGCATTCTAGTTTGCCGCGGGCACTCCGCAGCTCTTTGGCGATGACTGCCTGACTGAGTTCGTGGGTTTTTTCAACTAGCTGCTCGGGTGTAAAAGATTGTGCCCACGTCTCATCAACTACTAGTTGCAGTTTGGTTTTTTTCTTTTTCTTATTATCAAGTATTCCAAGGGTCGGTCCAATGATTGCTAAACCAACAATTCCAAGGACAAAATTTTTGGGTTCTTTGTACGTCCCTGCCCAAGCGGCGAGTGCGCCACGGGCGCTGTACGCTTCTGGCTGTTCCTCTAGTTCTTGCATCAACCAGTGTGTGACTCTGATAGCATCGTGCTGATCCACCGGAATTGCGTATGGTGAGGGTTCTTCGATTGGTAAACTAACTGGCTGCCAGTACTGGTTTTGTACGTAGTGTGCCAGACTTTCTGCGAAGGCGGGGTCGGTAGCCGCGTAGGCTAAAACGGCTTGGGTGTGATGTACGTGGTGCAGTGCGTTTTCGATTAAAGTTGAGTGCGTTTCTCTATTCATGAAGGTGGTGTTATGAATAAGCTTCCTTATAGTATAAACGATTTTAAATCATTTGCTATTATTTATACATCGTTAGTAATACTCGCCAGGACAGCTTCTATTTCAGCTTGATCCATGTCTGCAAACACTATTTCGTAGCCAGTCTCATTACTATCAAAAAAGTAGACGATTGAATCACGTGGGTGATAGGCAATATGCCCAGATACGGTTGCTGTCTGGAAAGGAAAAATGCTGGAAGTAGCACCTGGTATGTACACAGCCTTAACTAATAAAAAGGTGGCTGCAGCGTTTTTTCTTTGGTAGCTAGAAAACAGCCTAGCGGTTTTGTTTGCAGCTTCCATGGTGGTGGTGAGAAATGCTCGGTCGCTTTGGCAGGGGTTGGTAGTGAATGTGGTGGTGAGAGTTTGGCAAAACGTGGTCATTTCAGTTGAGGTTTTATCTGTATGCCCAGCTAAAAAACCGTCTTTGTATGCACCCATGGTTGAAATGATGTAGTAGGCATTGGAATCTCGATCAGAAAAAATAGTCCGCACACCATCAGATGACTGTAAGACATCTGTACGTTCAAACCAGTGCGGAATCTGCACTGAGCCGTATACAGTAGTAGTAGCTGTACTAGTAGCAGTTGGTAGGGTCAGCTCTTGATTGGGTGTTATTTTGGTTGAATTGAGGTCTTTTGTTTGGTACATAGCCAGTCCCCAAAATGCCGTAGCAGTGAGTGTTTTCCAAAAAACAACGACAACCAGCAATAGCAATATGGTTCCGATCAACGACTTTTTGATAAACATCCGCATGTGAGTACTTTACCATTAGTTAGTAATCGCTTGCACTCACTTGTGACTGCGGTATGCTGTCACCCATGAATCAAAGAGATGGAATTATTGTTTTTAAAGACGTATCGTTCGAACACGACGCAACCAAACCAATCCTCAAGGATGCTAGTTTCGTCGTGCGCCGAGGTGCTAAATTTACCTTGATGGGACAAAACGGTGCAGGCAAATCGACTTTGTTCAGCCTCATCACTGGAATGACCCAGCCAGACGAAGGAACTATTAACTTGCAACCTCGAACAACTATTGCCGAGTCACGGCAAATTATCCCTCGCAATGAACTGGAGCTTACTGTGCGCTCATTTTTCGAAAATTGTTTTACCGAAAAAGTGTATGACATAGATCCTAAAATTGACGCCGTACTAGAAGTGGTAAACCTCACACCACCAGAGTCGCAGGCGGTCACATTCAAAGACCGGCTAATTGGTAGCTTTTCTGGTGGTCAGCAAGCGCGGTTACTGTTGGCGTCAGCTTTGATCCAGAACCCAGACGTCCTACTGCTTGATGAGCCAACCAACAATCTCGACACCGCCGGGATTGAGCATCTCACTGAGTTTTTGCGAGAGTACAAAAAGACCGTCATCGTTATTTCTCACGATGCTGATTTCCTCAATGCCTTTACCCAAGGAGTCCTCTATCTTAATACCCAGAACCGTCAGGTCGAGCAGTACAACGGTAACTACCACAGTGTAGTCAACGAAATCGCCGCTCGAGTCGAAAAAGAAAAACGGCAAAACGCGCAGATGAACAAACAAATTCAAGCTGATAAAGAAAAGATCAACTACTTTGCAGCCAAAGGAGGAAAGATGCGTTTGGTTGCTAAAAAGATGCGGGCTGAAATCGAAGAAGCCGAAGAAGGTAAAGTCGATGTGCGACGAGAAGACAAAGCCATTCGCTCATTTACCATTGATCCACACCAAGACATTCCGCTTGAAGTCTTAAAACTTTCTTCAGTTACCGTAATCAAAAACCACGAGGCCAAAGAGATGGAATGCGATGTTACTCTCAAACGTGGTGAACACCTACAGATTGTTGGTCCAAACGGAATTGGCAAGACGACCTTGCTTGAAAGTCTCGCAGGTGGAACTGCTACCGGGGAAGAGGTCGCATCGGGCGTGAAAATTGGGTACTACCGACAAGACTTTTCTAACCTTGATTTTACTAAAACAGTGTTTGAGACACTGATGGACAGTATGAAGAAAAAGCTTGAGGAAGACATGCGTTCTATCGCAGCCGGCTTCCTTCTGTTTGGCGACGTCATGAAATCAAAAGTCGGTGATCTTTCAGAGGGGCAAAAAGGGCTGGTAGCCTTTGCAAAATTGCGCATGGAAGAACCGGGACTCCTAATCCTCGACGAACCAACCAACCACATAAATTTCCGCCACATCCCAGTCATCGCCGAGGCGCTCAATCAATACAAAGGAGCAATGATTCTGGTTTCCCACGTCCCTGACTTCGTCGAACAAATAAAAATTGACGATGTCCTTGACCTCAGCAAACTAAAACCAGCCAAGAAGTAGTAAGTAAAGCTGACACATCTGGTGTCAGCTTTTTTGTTACACTTCAGGTATGAAGGCTGATCTACATCACGTTTATATATTGCAATGTGCAGATGGAACACTCTATTGTGGCTACACGACCGATGTGAATCGGCGGTTAGCAGAACATAATGGAGAAGGGAAAGTGGCTGGCGCTCGCTACACGTCGGGGCGACGTCCAGTTACAGTCGTCTATCAAGAATCATTTACCACCCGAAGTGAAGCTCAGCAGCGGGAAGTGGAAATAAAGAAATTGTCAAAGAGACAAAAACTGCGTTTGCTGGAAGCGTAGTGGGTACTTTTTGCTCACAGCAGATGAAACTGTATACTGGCAGCTATATGGAATATAGAAAATTAGGAAATACCGATATAGAAGTACCAGTTATTTGTTTGGGAACTATGACTTGGGGCCAACAAAATACTGAAGCTGAAGCTCACGCGCAACTTAACTACGCTGTCGATGAGCGAGGCATTAAGTTTATCGACACCGCCGAAATATACCCAGTGCCACCAACTGGCGAGCTACAGGGAACTACCGAACGATATATTGGTAGTTGGCTCAAAGATCGAACCGATCGTGAAGACCTATTCATCGCTAGTAAGGTGGCAGCAGCCGGACTGATTACCACGCGGCCGGTGGGAGATCGACCGCGACTCGACAAAAAAAGTATTACAGATGCTATCGACGGCACACTGGAACGACTGCAAACTGACTATGTCGATCTGTACCAGATTCATTGGCCAGAACGAAAAACAAATTTTTTTGGTGCGCGCGCCTATGAGCATGATGAAACCGACGATTCTACCCCGATAGCAGAAACGCTTGAAACGCTTAATGAATTAGTGAAAGCGGGGAAAATAAAACAGATCGGTGTATCAAACGAAACTCCCTGGGGTGTTAACGAATACCTGCGGTTAGCCCGAGAAGAAAACTTGCCTCGTATTGTTTCAATCCAAAATCAGTACAGCCTCACCAATCGTACGTTTGAAATTGGGCTTTCGGAAATTGCTATCAGAGAACAGGTAAGTCTACTGGCGTACTCGTCACTTAATATGGGTGTGCTCACAGGGAAGTACCTCGATGGAGCCCAGCCCGCTGGCGCACGGTTTACGCAAATGATGCGAAACAGTGACCGTTACAATCCACCCCACGCTGAACCAGTTGTTAAAAAGTACGTAGAACTTGCTTGTAAGTACGATCTCTCGCCAGCTGAAATGGCATTGGCGTTTGTAGCAGCGCAACGCTTTACTGCTTCGGTCATTATCGGTGCAACCAACCTAGACCAGCTCAAGGTTTGTATTGATGCTGGTGAAACTAAGCTCAGCGATGAACTGCTCGCAGAAATTCAAGCTATGTACCAAGTGCATCCAGATCCGACTGTCTAAATGTTTCTGTAAAAAGTTTTATTCGTAAAATGAAAGTAGTTTGTTTTATTGTTTGTACACACTTTTTGATTTTAGTCGATTTTTTGGGTAGAAGACGCGTATAATTTAAGTAGATCCTCCACTCAGTAGAGGGTATATCAGTAAATTATTTTTATATGCCTACAGCAAAAAAAGCTGCCCCAAAAAAGCAAGTTGCAAAGAAGCCCGTAGCAAAAAAGACAGTCGCCAAAAAACCAGCAAAAAAGTTAGTTGTTAAAGCAGCAAAAACAGCTAAGAAAGTTGTAAAAAAACCAATCAAAAAAGCAGCTGCTAAAAAACCAACAGTTAAAAAAGCAGTCAAAAAAACAGTAAAGAAAGCTGCACCAAAAAAGAAAACCACAAAAAAGAAGTAGTACTATGGCCAAAGGACAAGATAGAAAAAAAGAAGTAAAGAAACCAAAGAAAGAGAAAGTGAAGAAAGGATAACTAAAAGACCGGTGCCTGTAGGCACCGGTCTTTTTGTTTGCTCGCTTTTTACTTCTCTACTCTCCACCGTTTGAGTACTTTTGATAGACCGAGTGATACTATAAATATTATCGCTGACAGTAATAAAAATTGCGGCTCGAATAAATCAAAGCTGAAGCCATTGGCTTGAAATTCAGCAACATTTAGAGAGGCTCCAATCGAGACAAATGTAGCGGTGCCGAGAATGATTCCTGCAAAAGTAGCGAGGATAAACGGCATAAATTTTGTTTGCAGTATACCGGCTGCATAACTGACTAGGTCAAAGGGCAGAAAAATGAGACGCATCATCAAGACAGCTGAAAAAGTGTTTTCCCGGAGTGCAGCAATAGAACTGCCTAGTGCTGTTCGCTCTAGCTTGAGGTTGGCTCCAAAAAATCTCCCGACCAGGTACGCGACCCCAGCGGCCAAGGTGGCCGCAATGACAGTTAGGATTGTCCCCCACACAAAGCCAAAAAATATTCCTGCCAATATCGTCAGTGCGGTAGCAGGAAAGAATGTCACCGGACGAATCGCATAGATCAAAATATACAGCAATGGTCCCCAGATGGTCATAGTGATAACATCAAATACATTGATTGCCGTTTGGGTGGTAGTGAGGCCTTGCGTTGTTTGGTACTGATTAAACCCAGTGATGGCTGCAATCCAAAGCGTAGCGGCAATTAATTTTGGGGCGTGACGTTTGATCAGGTGTAGTAGATCAGTTCGCACATCACTAATTTGCCGACCGACAAATTGATCAGCGGCTTTTTTAATAACCAAGCTGTAGGTAGGGTAGGCAAAAATTACTTTTTGTAACTTCCAAAGTGAAATCTTGTGGTCAATCGCTAAGGTAAATATATTGATCATTTCTCCTGCGGCTGGTCCGGCGATATGAGCACCAAGTACTCGACCACTGATTCGTTTAGCGATTACCACTAGCACACCGTCAGTTGCTGCGTCAGTTTTTGCGCGATCATTTTCCGTAAATGGTACTTCGATCCGCATCAGGTGATCAGTCGAATAGTGAGCGATCGCCTCGTTCCACGATAGCCCGACCTGGGCTACTTCAGGCGAGGTGTAGGTTACTTTTGGTACTGCTTTGTTTTGGTTGAGCCGAAGAATACCTTTGCTTGTGACATGGGCAACTACCTGACGAGCAGTATCATCTGCGGTGTGAGTGAATTTCAATCGCTGTGCTACATCACCAACGGCGTAGACATATTTGTTACTGGTGAGGTGTTGTCCATCAACTAAGACGCCGTGTGCGTCGGCTGTAATTCCAGCCAATTCTATTCCAGCTGGAATGTTTGGTACGCGTCCAATGGCGACTAATATCTGGTCGAATTCAGTGGTGAACTTTTCAGTGTTATCCTTGTCGGTTGTGACGGTAAAGTGCGCGGTGTTACCGTCGACTTTTTCAATGGCTGCACCAGTTTTGATGATGATACCCATCGACTCAAACGAATTACGCAAGATTGGCCCAATGGTGGCATCTTCTAAACGAGCAAAGGTTTCACTGCGTTCGGCAATTGTGACTTCGCTCCCCAGCATCGCAAAAGCTTGCGCCATCTCTAACCCGATTGGTCCACCACCAATTATTAAAAGTTTCTCGGGTACGTCGTTAAGCGAAAATATATTTTGGTTGGTGAGAATGTCAGTCTCTTCAAGACCTGGTACTTCCAGCGTACGTGGACTCGAGCCGGTCGCGATGATGGCCGTTTTGTATCGGTATTCCACTTCACCAACTTTTAATGAACATTTGCTGAGAAAAATAGCCTCCCCCATCACCACATCAATCCCGAGCTTGGCAAACGTTTCTGGGGTTTCTTCTTGTAGTACTTCGTTTACAATGTTTCGTACGTAAGTAAACGCTTGCGAGCGGTAGGTTTCATTGGCGGTTGTTTCACCACTTATTTTACTAGCTGTGTAAAATTCTCGGGCGTGGTGTAAGAGTGCCTTACTCGGGATACAACCGGTGTTGGTACACTCACCACCCATATGTTCTTTTTCTACTAGCAAAACCTTTTTACCAACTTTCGAAAATCCAATTGCCGTCGTGAGCCCGCCTGACCCAGCTCCGATTACTATGATATCGTAATGTTGGCTCATAAATAAAATACTTAAATGTTTATGTGTAATTAATTACTGGTTGCTACGTAAATCATAGTAGTACCTTTCAATTTTACTGTAGCATGATAGTTACCAACCAAACACACCCCTATGAATACCAAACACATTTTAGAATCAGTCAGCACCAAGTACGCGCACCAACCATTATTTATCCAAGCCGTAACTGAGTTTCTCGAAAGCATTGCACTGTACGTGACAAAGCAGCCAATGAGTGATGAGGATTATTTGCGTTTAGAGCGACTGCTAGTCCCGGAACGTTTGATCTCGTTTCGGGTCACCTGGGGAGACGATCAAGGTAATCTGCAACACAACATTGGGTACCGAGTGCAATTTAATTCTGCGCTTGGGCCCTACAAAGGCGGTTTGCGCTTTGATCCGTCAGTCAATGAAGATGTACTAAAGTTCCTAGGCTTCGAACAGATTTTCAAAAACAGCCTAACCGGCTTACAGCTTGGTGGTGGAAAGGGTGGGAGTGATTTTGATCCTAAGGGAAAAAGTGATGCTGAAATCCGGTCATTTTGTCGAGCCTTTATGCTTGGTCTTCATAAACACATCGGGATCGACCAAGACGTACCGGCCGGAGACATCGGCGTTGGCGGTCGTGAAATTGGATACCTGTTTGGTATGTACAAACAAATCTCGAACAGTAATGAAGGCGTGCTGACCGGGAAAGACGAATTGTTTGGTGGTTCGTGCCGCCGGACAGAAGCAACGGGTCACGGTGTTGTGTACTTTGCGCAAGCGGTTGCAAAGCAACACAGCTTAGACCTAGCTGATATGACGGCCGTCGTTTCTGGTTCGGGAAACGTAGCTGAGTTCACAGCGCGGAAACTGATTGCCGGTGGAACAACGGTTCTTACGCTGTCTGATCGTAATGGATATTTATACAAAGAGTCAGGTTTTTCTGCAGCAGATATTGATGCAATAAAAGAATGCAAGCAAAATAACAATGGTCTCAAATCACTTTCTATTACTGGTGCAACGTACTGCACGGGCAAGCCGTGGCAAGCGGTTACCGCTGACGCGTACTTTCCTTGCGCTACGCAAAACGAAGTGGTTAAAGCAGATGCCGAGGCGATTGTAAAATGTGCGAAACTTTTGATCGAAGGAGCCAACATGCCACTCTCAGATGAGGCGGTACGAGTCCTGCGCAGTAGTGAAACAATCTACGCTCCTGGCAAAGCTGCCAATGCAGGTGGGGTCAGTGTCTCTGGTATCGAGATTGCACAAAACGCTGGTCACTATGCGTGGACGTGCCAACAGGTAGAAGCAGAACTGCAAAAGATAATGATTCATATCCATGATCAGTGCGTCAAAGAAGGGCAGACAGAGAATGGTATAGATTACCTACACGGTGCAAACATCGCCGGCTTCAAACGAGTGATCGACGCCACCAAGAAGCTCGGGTGGTAATACATAATCAGCCAAACCACACCACACAGATAATGGTCTAGGAGACTCCTAGACCACTCCTAGACCATTATTAAGATATAGAAGAATCCTCCGCGTAGTAGTGCGGAGGATTGTTGGCCCAGATGGGCGAAAAGATCAGCTGCCAGCCTTGCCATGTGCAGCCCGAACCTGCTTCTTGTCGTGAAGCAAGAACTCTGTCACAGCGGCCAACGAGCTGAAAGACGGTCTGCCGGCGAAATTTCTCAGGGAATAGCGCATCCCGTTGCTTTCCGATAAGACCACAGCCTGAAAGGCTTTCATGGGAGATTCGATGATTGCAATCGGCACCTCGCCGACGAAGTCGCCATTCACGAAGCGTGTTTCCTCGACGTCGAGAAGTACGAGGCAGCCAGGGCTACAGACCTAGGAAAGATCAAGCGTGGTTGCATCATCGGCGAAAGCGGATGTGCCGGTCATCAGAGACAGAGCGGCTGCGGAAACTGTTTTGGCAAAGTTCATTGCACTCTCCTTGTGTGCTTGTTTTGTCACCAGGTTCCTGGATCTATAAATTATAGCATTTAATTCAATTAAAGTCAATCCTTTCTCTCCGACCCCGGCCAAAAAAGCGGCTGAGATTGCTTGAGCAATCTCAGCCGCTTTTTGGTTGCTGATTAACACTATTTACAGTATAGTACCGGCACCTTGCTCTTTGGAGCAGTTTTCTAATCTACTCTCGCGAGCAGTGCAGGAAGAAACTTATTATCATTTATTATATAGATTTTTATGGCACGAGCATTTCCAATTGAGCGACTACGAAACTTCGGAATCGTGGCGCACGTTGACGCCGGCAAGACAACAACGTCGGAACGTATTTTGTTTTACACCGGAATGAGTCACAAGATCGGTGAGGTGCACGATGGTGCAACTGTAACCGACTGGATGGACCAAGAACGAGAACGCGGTATTACGATTACAGCAGCAGCGATTTCTTGTCAGTGGACTAAGACGCTTGAAGAGGATCGAACTTCAAAAGATTTGAAGTACACGTTTAACATTATCGATACTCCAGGTCACATCGACTTTACCGCCGAGGTAAAGCGATCGATGCGTGTGCTCGATGGAGCAGTGGTCGTGTTTGATGGAGCGGCCGGAGTAGAGCCACAAACTGAAACAAACTGGGGGTACGCTGATGAAGCTGAAGTGCCACGTATTTGTTTCATAAATAAAATGGATAAACTGGGGGCTGACTTTGAATCTTCAGTAAACTCTATTCACGCTCGACTTTCTCCTAAGGCAGTACGGATCCAACTTCCAATTGGAGCTGAAGATAAAATGTCTGGAGTGGTAGATCTTATTACCATGAAGGCGTACCGGTTTGCCGGTACTATGGGAATGGATGTGACCGAAGAAGAGATCCCAGCTGACATGCTCGAAGACGCGCAAAAGTGGCGAGCAGAACTTATCGAAAAAGTAGTCGAACACGATGACGAGATGATGGAAGCCTACTTTGGAGGTGAAGAGCCTGAAGTAGATAAGCTTAAGGCAACTCTACGAAAGGCAGTGCTCGCGAACGAAATTTTCCCGATCATGACCGGAACCGCTCTACAGAACATCGGAGTACAGCTGGTACTTGATGCGGTGGTGGACTATCTACCAGCACCAACCGACCTCCCTGATATCGAAGGACATGATCCGAAAGATCTTGAAGAAACGATCACGCGAAAGCCTTCTGATAGTGAATCGATGTCAGCTTTGGTATTTAAATTGCAGGACGATAAATTTGTTGGGCAGCTGGCTTTCTTCCGAGTGTACTCGGGAACAGTGACCTCAGGAACCTACATCCTCAACGCTAGTACGGGCAACAAAGAACGCATCGGACGAATCGTACGACTCATGGCAGACAAGCGAGAAGAAGTAGACGAGGTATACGCTGGAGAAATTGCCGCTGCGGTGGGAATCAAGGAGGTAAAAACATCGCATACGCTTTGTGGACTCGACAAACCAATTCTACTCGAGACCATCAGCTTCCCAGCGCCAGTGGTAGCGGTGCGAGTAGAACCAAAAACCAAGCAAGATCAAGAAAAGATGGGGGTTGCGCTCAAGCGATTGTCAGATGAAGATCCTACCTTTACCGTTTCCACCGACGAAGAAACGCTGGAAACAATCATTGCTGGAATGGGTGAGTTGCACCTCGACATTCTAGTTGATCGAATGAAGCGAGAATTTGGGGTAGAAGCCAACATCGGGGCTCCGCAAGTAGCGTACCGAGAAACCATCCAAGGTTCAGCCGAAGCTGACCACAAGTACGCCAAGCAGTCTGGTGGACGCGGACAGTACGGTCACGTCAAGATTCGAATCAAGCCACTAGAAGCACAAGAACTTGATGCAGATGGAGAACCAGTGAAGCTGGCAAAGAATATCACTCGCGAAGATCACTTCGAATTTGTTAACAACATCAAGGGGGGAGTCATTCCACAGGAATATATTCCAGCCGTGATGCGCGGTTGTCGCGAAGCGATGACCCGAGGATTCGTAGCCGGCTACAAAATGGAAGACGTGTCGGTTGAACTATACGATGGATCATTCCACGATGTCGACTCAAGTGAAATCGCTTTCAAGTTAGCTGGTATCAATGCCTTTAAGGAAGCTGCTGCTCGAGCTACACCGGTGATCCTCGAGCCAATCATGAAAGTAGAGGTACGAACTCCTGAAGAATACATGGGAGACATCCAAGGAAACATCTCATCCAAGCGTGGACAGCTCGAAGGCACCACGGAAGTGGGTGGAAAAACGATCGTTAACTCACAAATCCCGCTATCGGAAATGTTTGGGTACACCAACACGCTGCGCTCAATGACTCAAGGTCGAGCCAGTATGACCATGGAGTTTGATCACTACGCAGTAGTGCCACCAAACGTAGCCGAAGAAATCAAAAAGTCACGCGGAGTCGCAGTTTAGTGACATAACCTAAATAAAAAGCAAAACAGCGCGCTCATTGAGCGCGCTGTTTTATGGTGCGTACATCACGAGTTCTACCAGTCACAATAACAGATGACTAAACTTCAGGTAATGGTGGAGTTCTTGCAAAAAAAGCTGTCTCTGGTACCATAGCCGCACCGCATGCAGAGTATCTGTTTGTGGAGCGAAAATATCTTGCTCTTTCACACGTTTCTTGGTTTGTACCAGAGACGCGGCGTTCTCGCGCCGTCTCTAGTACACACACAAGAGCTCACGCTTTTTCAAGCGATTGTGTGCGGATTATTATTCAATACTAACGGTATTATTTATGGCAGAAGCATACGATCGATCAAAAGATCACATTAACGTAGGTACTATTGGTCACGTTGACCACGGTAAGACTACTTTGACCGCTGCAATCCTGACTACCCTTAAAGGTAAGGGAGACGGATACACAGCAAACGTAAAAGACGTAGGAGAAATTGATAAGGCTCCAGAAGAAAAAGCACGTGGAATTACTATTTCGCTATCACACTCAGAATACGAAACTCCAAAACGACACTACGCTCACATCGACGCGCCAGGTCACGCCGATTACATCAAAAACATGATTACTGGTGCTGCTCAGATGGACGGTGCTGTACTCGTGGTGGCTGCTACCGATGGTGCCATGCCACAAACTAAAGAACACATTCTTCTTGCTAAGCAAGTTGGTGTACCAAAAATGCTTGTTTTCCTAAACAAGTGCGATATGGTGGACGATGAAGAAATGCTCATGCTAGTCGAAGAAGAGCTACGTGAAGACCTCACCAGTGCTGGATACGACGGTGAAAACGCTCCAATTATTCACGGTTCTGCGCTTAAGGCACTTGAAGGGGATGCTGACTACCAAGCCAAGATCATTGAATTGGTTGACGCAATGGATACATACTTCCCAACTCCAGAACGAGAACTCGACAAGCCATTCTTGATGCCAATCGAAGACATCTTCTCAATTGAAGGACGAGGTACAGTGGTAACTGGTCGAGTAGAGCGAGGAGTAGTTAAAGTAGGTGAAGAAGTAGAGATTGTTGGTATCACAGATACAAAAGTAACTACCGTAACCGGAGTAGAAATGTTCAACAAGCAATTGGATCAAGCGCAAGCGGGAGACAATGCTGGTATCCTGTTGCGAGGAACCAAGAACGAAGACGTACACCGCGGACAGGTACTAGCCAAGAAAGGTTCAGTAACGCCACACTCAGAATTTGAAGCTGAAGTATACGTTCTATCAAAGGATGAAGGTGGACGTCACACTCCATTCTTCTCAGGCTACAAGCCACAGTTCTACGTTCGAACGACAGACGTTACTGGAGACGTAACACTGGCTGACGGAACTGAAATGGTAATGCCAGGAGACACAGCAACTTTCAAAGTAAAGTTGGTAGCCCCAGTAGCCATGGAAGAACAAACTAACTTTGCGATTCGTGAAGGAGGTAAGACAGTCGGTGCCGGTGTTGTAACGAAAATCATCGCCTAACGATTCTATAACTACTCGGTTAGCGCACAACTATAGTGTCGCAAGCGAGCAAGAATCCCTAACAAAAACATTATGGCAACAGACACAACATCAACCGATAAAGCAGCTGGAGCAATCAACAAGCTGCGCATCCGCGTACGAGCGTACGAGCA
>Ga0136601_1000601_pt1 | contig 14654 bp, 15 predicted proteins | sample AntRauMFilla2699_FD_181020 | JGI IMG/M metagenome (GOLD analysis project Ga0136601, IMG submission 181020) | Saline lake microbial communities from Rauer Islands, Antarctica - Metagenome Filla 2 #699 | ecosystem: Environmental > Aquatic > Non-marine Saline and Alkaline > Saline | place... | reverse complement strand
CTTTTTCGAACCAGTGAGTAGGACGAGAAAACCAGCGGTGTTACTCAATCGCTCTCCAGCCGGCATCCTGTCGCACCAATAGCTCGGGCGCGCGTTCTGGTGTCTCCATCACTTCCTCTACGATGCGCTCAGCCCGAATCCCTTGCGAGGCCTTAATCAGCACTACATCACCTGACTTGAGGAAGGTCTGCAGTTCTTGGCCGGCGCGCGTTCCTTCATCATATTGAAAAATATTCGCTTCGTTCATCCCGGCGGCCATGGCTCCTTCGGCAATGCCGCGTGCTCGGACTCCGACAGTAAAGAGCACGTGTGCTGTGGCCGCTACCCGCTCGCCAATTTGCCTATGCTGCTCGGCTGAATACTTCCCTAGTTCCAACATATCTCCCAGTACCGCAATCTTACGACCAGCATACTTAATCTCCTTAAGCGCCTGCAAAGCTGACTCGGCCGCAATCGGTGAGGAATTGTAGGTGTCATCAATCAACAGACTGGACTTGAGACCAGGAATCAGTCGCATCCGGCCGTTGGGTGTCTGCAGTGACTGCACATTAGCGACAGCAGTCTTCATGACCACTCCAAGTTCACACGCCACCGCAATCGCTGCGCACACGGCATACATGTGCTGAGTGCCAACGGTACCGGTCAATTGTACGGCGTGCGTCTCTTCGAGGTGAGTCAAGGTAAAACCGACTCCCACGGGCTTATCATCAGCATATACGATCTTGTCCGCACTGGTTTGAAAATCGGCTGGTAAGTAGCGACTGAAGCTCACCTGCTCTTGGAGCACCCCGGGGAGCTGGGCTTGGATAATTGGATCATCGTTATTAAAAATCAATTTTCCAGATGCTTTCAGCGCCGTCACCAACTTCATTTTTTCTGTCACGACTGCGTCTGGGGAGCTGAACGCTTCGACGTGCACTGGAATATCTGGCAAGCGCGTAAGCACCACAAAGTCGGGCTTCATCCACTTGGTGAGCTTTTCCATGTCACCCGGCTGATCAATACCAGTCTCCAGAATCAACACGTCCGGATATTCTTTAGAAAAAACCGCAGTGAGAAACCCGTCAAAAATATTTTTGAGCCACAGGAAGGGATTGCTCCAGCCGTTTGGTAAGCCCAAGACAGTCAGCGGTACTCCGATGTCGGAGTTAAAGCTTTTTTGACTTTGCCGGGCCTTCACGCTTCCACGCACCGCCGCGTAAATCGCGTCTTTGGTGGAGGTTTTTCCGACGCTGCCGGTAATAGCGACGACGGTGGGCTTTTTGCGTCGTAATAAAAATGCTGCCTCAGCTATTAAAATTGAGACAACGATGGTTTTAAAAGTTTCTTTCATAAGCTAACGGTCTGGTGGAATTGAGTAATAGTTAATCAAAAACTTCGTAATATCCATAAATGGAGTGGTCAGTGTTTGCGACGCGTACCGCACCCCTTCTGGCTCTACAGTATACATGAAAACGATGAATTCAGGGTCGTAGGCTGGGAAATAGCCAAAAAATGAGTGTAGAAAGGCATCATCATAATAGCCTCCATTGACCGGGTCAGCGATCTGCGCGGTCCCGGTTTTGGCACCGATGGTGTGATTGGGCAACGCAACAGTTCCATTACTCAGAGCATCATCCACTACAACTGTCAGCATCCGCGAGATAGTTTCGCTGGTTTCGGCTGAAAAGACACTGCTCCCTTCAGGATAACGGATCTCCTTCACCTCCCCGTCGTCATAGCGAATTTCTTTGACTAAGTGTGGGGTCACGAGATGACCACCATTTCCTAGAGCAGCCAGCGCCCGAGTCACCGCAATGGGAGTCAGGGCAATTCCTTGACCAAACGACGCAGTAGCGTATTCGACGTCACGGGGTGAATCAAGGTTTGCCACCAATCCGTAAGCTTCGTTGGGCAAATCCACCCCCGTCTCACTTCCCAACTTCAGACTTTTAAAATAGTCACGGAAGCTATCCTTCCCCATCTGGGTCACAATCCAAGACACACCCGTGTTCAAGGACTGATTGAGTATTTCCTGCATCGGAACAGTGCCGCGACCCCTGCCGTCGTAATTGCGAATCGTATATGTGTCCAATGTCAGTGAGCCGGAGTCGTAGTACGTAGTAGACGGTACAATCGCTCCAGAATCGATTCCAGCAGCCATGGTGAGCGCTTTGATAGTCGAGCCAAACTCATATACGTTCTCCACCAGTGGATTTTGAAACTGCTCTATCGTGGCGTTTGACTTATCATTTAAATCAAATCCCGGCACGGCGTTCATGGCCACAATCTCCCCTGTTTTCGGATCCATAATTATAGCTCCAGTGAGTTTACTGTTGTATTTTTCGTTGGTATCCAACAGCACGGTATCGAGCATCCGTGAGACTGATGGTTCTAAAGTAGTCACCACATCGCCCGTACGCGGGCCTTTTTTCTCATATACCAAATCACCCAGATTACTGAACAGTTCAGCAAAAAAGTTTACTGACAGGATCTGACGTTCTTTGTAGAGCACATCGTCATACTGACGCTCGAGGCCGTATTTGCCCCGCAACTGAGAAGACTCTTCACCAGTAAATCCAACAAAGCCAATTGAACGGGCCGCTACCGAGCCACCGGGATAATACCGCCACTGATCTTTATACATATAGGCACCACCCAAATTCAGCGCTTTGATGGGCGCTGCGAATTCATTGGGTACTTGCTGAGCCAGCTCAACATACGTACGCTTGGCTAAACCGGCTCGTTCGATACACTTTGCTTGTTCTAGTGGAAAGACTGCATTGAGACGGGAGCAAAATTCTTCGTGCGGTAGAGTCACTTGCTTGGGATTCACTGCCAGCACATAGCCAGATTGAATCGCTGCTGCGGACAACTCTGTCCCGTCCCGTGTAGTAAAGTAAATAGAACCCCGTGAATACAGGTTCGTTTTGGTATGAACGTACTGACTCTCACCCCGAGCCTGAAACTGCTCAGTTTGCATTACTTGCAACTGATACAGTCGAGCCGTGAGCACCAACCCAATGCAAATCACTACTGCACTGAGGATACGCACTCTAAAGGTGAGCGTTTTTCGTCTCATAGGTTGCTATTCATCACGTAATACCAAACTGGTTGGCTCCCGTGAGACAAATATTTTGGCTACATCGGTTTCATAGCCTTGCAGAGAAGAGATGCGAGCGGCAATAGTGTGTTGTGATTCAATATATTGCGATTCTAACATTGCAATCTCCGTCCGGAGGGCATTTTGTTCTTGCGTGTACTCAGTACGCATCACTACTTGCACTACTGACATATTCAAAAAATATAAGTAGAGCACTACACTGCTGACCAATAAAAATAGACAGCTCAGGGTAGTTTTTGAGTATGAAATTTTATCGCGACTTTTTTTCATATGCTACGAGTACTTTTTAATGATGCGAAGCTTTGCACTTCGCGCGCGTGGATTTGCTTTGATCTCCTCCACGCTCGGGCTAATAGGTTTTTTCGTGATGAGTTGTGCTTGCTCACTTTGAGCGAGCTCACGAAATGAGTGTTTTACGACTCTATCTTCAATACTGTGAAAAGTGATGATAGCCATTCTTCCGCCTGGCTTGAGGGCCGCAAAGCCGTCTTTGATGAAGGTACTGAGTACCGTCAACTCATCATTGACTGCAATGCGGAGTGCCTGGAAGGTTTTGGTGGCCGGGTGCGTCTTCTTACGCAAGACCACCCTGGGAAGTGACTGCTCGATAATGTTGACCAACTGAAACGTAGTCTCAATTGGTGCTTCTTTTCGCGCTTCGACGATTCCCTTGGCGATTCTGCGGGAAAACCGCTCATCTGCGTAGCCGTAGAGTACATCTGCGATGTTTTCCTCTTCCCATTCGTTCACAATGTCAGCCGCCGTAAACAGATAATCGTCTGGATTACCAAACGTCATCTGTAACAGACCATCGTGCTGGAAGGAAAAGCCTTTTGCGCCATCGGCAAACTGCTCCATCCGCCACCCCAGGTCAGCCAAAATGGCATCTACCTTTTCTATCTGTAATGAACTCAATACGTTGGTCAGGTTCTTGAAATTGTCATTGACCAGTTCTACTCTGGGTAAAACTTCGCCGACTTTTTCGATTTGCAATGCCGAAGCATCTGCGTCGATTCCGATGTACAGCCCATCTGAATCTAAGTGTGTTGCTATTTCCCTCGCGTGTCCGCCGCTTCCAAACGTAGCGTCGACTACGGTATCTTTTGGATCAAGTTCAAGACCCGTAACTGCTTCATGCAGTAATACTGTTGTGTGTTGCATACGTGAAGTTAATTTAGAGGACGCCTATTTCTCCGAGCTTTTCGGCCAAGTCATCGGCCTGCTCTTCGATTTCCTTTTTGTAGGTCTCCCATCGTTCCTCATCCCAAATTTCGACACGATTATGGATTCCAGCTAAAACTACTTTTGAGTCTAACTGTCCAAAATCTTTCAAAAAATCTGGCACGAGAATACGTCCAACTGAATCTACCTCCACTTCTACTGCTCCTGATAAGAAGAATCGATTGAAACTTCTGGTATCCGCCTGACCGAGTGGGAGTTCACCGATTTTGTCAGTGATTTTCTTCCACTCGGCGATTGGATACACAAAGAGACAGTTATCAAGTCCACGAGTGACGACAAGCGATTTCCCAAGTTCCTTCCGCCATTTAGACGGCATGGACAGCCGTTTCTTGGGATCCAACGTGTGCTTGTATTCGCCGATTAACATAAACTTGATAGTTTGCGAGACAGTCTGGGAATCCTCCACAACTTAATGTGGAGATGAGTTATGGCGGATTCCCAGACTGTCTCTTGCATACTGTTTTACTAGTATACCACTATCTCCCACCACCCATACATTCTATACCACATTGCCCCACCCGCAACCACCTTGTCCACACCTGTGCCCACCACTGACAATAAGAAAACAACCGGCGTTGTACACCGGTTGTTTTCTTGTCTACTACTATAGTTACTCCTTAGGTATCACTCTGCGCTTCCTCTGTTGGAGTCGCTGAGACGTCTTCCTGCTTCGGACGCATGAGGGGAAATAGCTGGGTTTCTCGCAGTGGTTTGCCCATCAAGAAGGCAAACAGTCGCTCTCCAAAACCAAAGCCACACGTCGGCGGCATGCCATGTTCGAGCATCTCGACGAACTCCCAATCAGGCATCATTGCCTCATCGTCGCCAGCCTCCAGCAGGCGTTGTTGTACTTCAAAGCGTTCTCGTTGATCAATAGGATCATTGAGTTCACTGTACCCTCTTCCCACTTCACTCCCAGCAATAATCGGCTGGAACATTTCTACGGTGTCGCCGTCAGCTCTGGCTTTGGCCAGTGGCGCTACCAGCTTTGGGTGATTCACGAGGAAAGCGGGGCCGGCGATGTTCTTGCGGCAGTATTTCCACAAGGTATCAGTCAGTCGTTCACGATTGTCTCCTTCATACGAGACTCCCAGTTCAGCCAGCTTCGCTTTCATATCTTCTTCTGAAGCGGTGATGATATTGATACCAGCTTGTTTTTGAATCTCACTGACATAATCAATCTCATCCCACTGGTCAGCCAAATCAAATTGGTGTCCCCGCGCTTCAAATTTAGTGGTACCAAACACCTTCTGCGCAATCTCAATATACAACTCACGGACAAACGCCATACCTTTGTGGTAGTCCGCGTAGGCCCAGTAAAACTCCATATTGGTGAATTCTTGCAAGTGCTCGGGACTGGTGCCTTCGTTGCGGTAGGCTCGACCTATTTCAAAGGTCTTATCAAACCCTCCGGCCATCAAGCGCTTTTGCCACAGCTCACCAATAGAGATACGCAGATAGACCTGCATATCAAAGTCGTTGTGGTGAGTGATAAACGGCTGTGCTTCCGCCCCACCAGTGGTATCTTCCAAGGTAGGTGTTTCTACCTCTAAGAACCCGTGTCGCTTCATGAAGTCACGCGTCACGTCCCAAAACTGGGCTTTCTTGACGAACATATCTCGCAGCTCGGCATTTGAGAGCAAATCGAGGTAGCGCTTCCGATATCGTTCATCTTCATCTTTAATACCAAAGTGCTCAGTGGGAATACTTTGCAGCGCTTTTCCGAGTACCGTCCAGTCTTTGACCAGAACGGCTTGGGTGCCACGTTTGGTAATATACGCAGTTCCCGTCACTTCGATAAAATCGGCCGTGCTCATGGTCTGCAGCAGGAGATCAAATTTCTCCTCACCGAGGGCTTCTTTGGAGCAGAATCCTTGGATTTTCCCAGTACCATCGAGAATATCCATAAACGCAATCGCCCCGTGTTCTCGAAACGCCATAATCCGGCCGCCGATAGTTACTGGTGCTTGATCTGCTTCGAGTGCAGTAAAATCACTTAATACTGTCTCTACCTTATGAGTAATACGTGTGGTTGATGGATACGGGTTCATTCCCTGCTCCTGTAGTAGTTGCACTTTTTTCTCGCGCTCAGCGCGCAAATCTTCAATATTAGACATGGTTGTTATCGTAGCGTGAGTTGAGCAAAAAGAAAAGGCCAGACATGTATTACATATCTGGCCAAACACAACTACAATCCAGGAGGTTTCTTAATTTGAAACCCGGTCCCATCGTTTTACCTTCAATTTTATGAACACAAGCAATGCCTCGACACTAATCACAAAGAATAGTACAAGCACACTGGTGCCAAATGTCGGCCGGCTGGAAGTCTCTGTTGGTTTCTGTACTTCCGACCCCAAAGAGTTGTCGGACAAAACCTGTATAGCTCCTACGGGAGCCAAAAACTCGTACCCCGAGCTCTGTACACCAGACAACTGAAAAACAGATGGATGGGTTTCGACTTGAGAGTTACAAACTTCATTGGTAACAGAGGTACATGTATTAGCAAATACAGTACTTGTTACGGTCAATAAAAGTAGAACGTATCCGATTCTGTGGGACATACTGTCCTCCTGTGGAGTGTCACGAAGTGTGGTTATATTGTACGCCTTACTTACGATTTGTCAACAAATACGAAAAATCGACTCCGGGGAGAGTCGATTTTTGCTATCTTCATTTTGCTCGTTGATGGCGGTCTGAATTGGCCCATGGACAGGGCAAATGCGCTCTGCGTACAGAAAGTATATTCCTTTCAGTCATTACTTTCCAGCAACACACCTAAATCATAGTCGCTACGCTCGTTGATGGCGGTCTGAATTGGCCCATGGACAGGGCAAATTCCGACACACCTAAATCATAGTCGCTACGCTCGTTGATTTAGGCGACCTTCAGAACCTTATACTTTTGCTTCCCTACTGGAGTTTCAAATTCAAATTCATCTCCTTTTTTCTTTCCCATGAGAGCCTCGCCCAGTGGAGAAAGATATGAGAGTTTTCGTTCATGAATGTTTGCTTCGTCCGAACCAACAATAACGTAATCTTTCTTATCTTTATCTTTGGTTTTCTGGATAGTTACTTCAGACCCTAATCCGATGACATCACCATGCTTGTCGTGTGCGACAATCTTGGCTTCTTTGATTGTTTTCTCTAGGTACCCAATTCGCTCTTCGATAGCAGCTTGCATATCACGAGCTTCTTGGTACTCGGCATTCTCAGAAAGGTCACCGAGACTCCGTGCATACTCAAGTGATTCCGCCACCTCTTTCCGGCGCACGGTTTTTAGGTGATCAAGTTCTTTCTTTAGTTCTTCAAACTTCTCGGCTGTCAAAAAGGCTTGTGTGTCATTCATAATGTAAAATTTTTCTCAATTATACTTAGTACTGGGCTGGGGTCAAATGCTCTGAAGACAGTGTGACTGGTACGGCTGTGTATTTCGTTCTCAATGACGAGACTTATTTAGATACATACGTACCAACTTGGAAACGTCTAGATTAGCTGCAAGTATTTCGTCAATGAATTACTCGGGCATCTCTTCCTGCTCACGTTCCTCTATCCCTAAATACTCTGGACGGTGAACCGACATCCACTCTACCACATCTCCCATAATGTTTGTCGCGCCCAACGCGTTGCTGCGAGGAGCTCTATCCATCATGAGTATAAAGGCGTACTGAGGGTCTTCATATGGCCAAAAACCCGCTGCCCAGGAGTTTACATAGGCATTCCCTACTCCGACCTCAGCCGTCCCGGATTTGGCCGCTATTGCGACATCGTCGCGTTCAAAGGAACGAGCGGTGCCGCGCGGATAGTTCACTGTTTTGCGCATCCCCTCGTGCACCACCTGCATTTTACTCTGGTCAATACCAATATCTATCTTTTCACTTTGCACTCCTTTCAAAGCATGTGGCTCAACCAAAAAGCCTCCATTGGATAAGGCAGCGTAGGCGCGCAACATCTGAATTGGTGTCGTCAGAAATCCAAACTGCCCAATCGCCATATAGTAGGTGTCACCCAATCGCCAGTCATCATCAAAGACTTCCTGCTTCCATTCTGGATCTGGCACCACTCCAGCTTGTTCTTGGGCGAGATTCACCCCAGTTAGAGAGCCCATGCCGAAACGTCGATAGTTTTTTGCCATCTTGGTAATACCAAGACCTTCTTGTGGCACTGACAATCCCGCTTGCGGCAGCGCTATCTCTGGTAGTCCACCACCGATAATATAAAAGTATACGTTGGAAGAAAACGCAATCGCTTCACGCATAGTCATGACTCCTTGTTGACGCCAGTCACGAAAGATTGATGGATTGCTGGGGTTATAGGGGTTTGGGATAGTAAGCCTCCCATTACTATAAATTTCCTTGTCAGGGCTAATAATACCCTCCTCCAGGGCTGCGTAGGCCACAAATGGCTTCACAATAGAACCCGGAGTATACGCGCCCCCGACCACTTTATTCAAAAACGGTAGTCGCTTGTCATTATTATATTGATTTATCAGGTCCACATCGTCACCATCAGCCATTACTTCGGGATCAAAAGAAGGAAAACTGGTGAGCGCTAAAATCTCCCCCGTGTGAATATTCATAATTGCGCCAGCTCCACTGCGAAAATCTGCCTGAGCTGTAGAAGTCGCAATAATCTGATACATCACTTCCGACAGCTCCGCGTCGATCGACAATTCAACCGGGTTGCCGTCTGTCGAGGCGTCGATGGCAAATTCACTAATCACCTCCGACAAGGCATCTACCTCAACCACCTTACTTCCATTCCCCCCTTTGAGAGTGTCATCAAACGCCAGCTCCACTCCACTGCGGCCGAGATAATCGGTGCGGAAAAAATAGCCACTGGAGTCTTTTTTGGGATAACTCACATAGCCCAGGACTTGCCCAAGACCAAGCCGGTCAGTATAGGCGCGAATGGGAAAATCATACTCGCCCGTATCATCAACCTCATTCCATACCAGCAACTCTCCTGTCCGGTCATACACCACTCCTCGCTCAGCAATAAGTACGGCTTTATCCACCCGATTGTTTTCTGCAATCGTCTTAAATTCTTCACCTTGTACCACCTGTAGGGTGTATATTTGAAAAAAGAACGCCAGCATAATACACACAAACAAGACCCAAACAGTGCGTACATTGCGCTTCCCGATCGGCTGCTCTCGCTTCCCTTCCAGACGAGCATGATTAAACGCGGGAACATTCGAAGCGTCGAGCAACACCTCCTCCACATCCACATCTGTGGTATATCGCTTGCGTAGATTACTCATGTTCTGATTGTACTATATTCATGGCCAGGCGGAGATGTTCGCTGAAAATGTACCAACCAATAGCTGCGAGACTAAAGACTGGTACATGATGAAATGCCCCAAAGTACCCATCAAGCAACACTGCCAACGGCAACAAGGTCGCTGCGCCAAATTTGAAGGTATAGAGCACCACCGCGACTATACCCAACGCGATATGCCCCTGCATAAACAAAAACAGGCTGGTGAGATACAAACTGATAGCGATACATCCCTGGAAAAATGTCATAGCTCTACTGACGATGAAGTGGTCGCATCTAAGGTGGTAGTGGAAACCTCCAGGCTGACTCCGGGCACTACAAGTTGTGATTCGATTTCAGCTCGCACCCGCTTATCAATCTCTTCTACTGACTGAGATATCTGTGACACACGACCCACAGACACTTGATATAAGCTCTGCAAGGCAATATTTGGCGCCACATACCCAAACTGCTCGGGCTGAGTTGGTTCATTCTCGATATAGGCGATACTCCCAAACACCCCCGGCTCCACACTCGGCACATGCACCAAGTTGCCTACTTGAATAGGAATTCCTTGCGGCAGACTGACCCGCGCGACTCCCCCACCCATTCCACTCATTTTTGCCACGACGTTTGGACCACTGAGAAAAATCGTAGCTTCAAAGCCCGGCGTCGTAAACAACTCCACAAACGAATACTGAGCAGCTGTATGCGCCACCAACCCAATCACAATGTCGGTACCCACAAACACGGGAGCACCTACTTCAATTCCATCATTTGACCCCTGGTCTATCTGCAAAAAATCATACGGTAAGGTATCCGGACGAGCAATCACACCGGCCACAATTCGATTTTCTTTCGCCGCGCCTAATAATTCCCGCAGACGATTATTTTCCGAGAGGAGACGTTGTTGCGTCATATCCGTGCGCGAATGAATCTGTAGCTCATTTTCTAATCGTTCAATATCTGCATGCAGTGACTGCCGGTCACGCACAAAGGTCGGGATCAAGCTTGAAGATTCTTCCAACCATTGATTCGTCGCGTGAACAGGACTCATAATGACGGTAGAAACAGCTGAAAATATCGTAGGTAAAAACCATCCAACCAGTACAACACACACCGCCAAAAACGTAATCCGGGTGGTGCGTTTTTTTCTAGAGCTGCGTGGCGATTGAACCTTCATGATCAATTAAAATTTCACTGTACTGCTCGATGTTTTCAATCACGATACCAGCACCGCGAATCACTGCTCGCAAAGGGTCTGGCACCACGATCACTGGCACTTGCAGGGCATGTTCCAACAAGGGAGCTAACCCCGGGATCAGTGCCCCGCCACCAGAGAGATGAATACCGCGCTGCATAATATCTGCCATTACCTCCGGCGGCGTTTCTTCCAACACTGAACGGACATTTTCCACAATCGTATCTACCTGCCCGGCGACCGCATCGCGTACGTCTGAATCAGTAATCACTACCTCTCGCGGTAATCCAGTCACTACGTCACGCCCGCGCGCTACGAGCTCTTTGCCAGCTTCTGAGTGTGAAATAGAAGCCAAGGCAATCTTGGCATCCTCAGCCGTCTTCTCTCCAACGTGTACTTTAAACTGGTCTCGTACATACGTCATGATAGAGGTATTGAGGTGGTCTCCGGCCACCCGTAAATTGCGAGACACTACCAGTCCATTGAGTGACAAAACGGCGATATCGGTTGTGCCCCCACCAATATCAATAATCATACTACCGATCGCTTTATTAATCGGGAGCTTCGCACCAATCGCCGCGGCCATTGGTTCTTCTATTAAAAATACTTCTCGGGCACCCGCGTTCTTGGCTGCGTCCTGAGCGGCGCGCATCTCTACGTTGGTGATACCAGACGGGACTCCAATCAGGATTCTCGGAGCAATTAACGTGCGCATCTCTCTTCGGACCTTATCAATCAGATAGCCCAACATCTCTTCGGTGACTTCAAAATCAGAAATAACGCCATCTACCAACGGACGAATCACTTCGATATGAGTTGGTGTCCGGCCCTGCATCGCTTTTGCTTCATTCCCCACTCCCACCAACTGCCCAGTCTTTTTATTGATGGCCACAATCGTCGGCTCATTGAGCACGATGCCTTTCCCCCGCACATACACCAGGGTATTGGCGGTACCTAAGTCAATCGCAATATCAGTCGAGAAGGCGCTGAGAATTTTATTCATTTGTCGCGAAATAGCGTTCATTTCTTGCATTGTACCGCGGAATGTTCAGCAATTCAAAAATACCGGAACATACACAACAAAAGCAGCGCGGCGTCAGTTTTTTTGCAGTGCTTTGTGTACCAATTGGACAGATACAGCCTACGCGAAATCAGCTAACAGTTCTTGTTCAGTCAGATTTCTTACGACACCGGTCTGACGTTCGACAACTTCAAAGGTTCCAGCTTCTTTCCCTTTTTTACTGACCACTACTCGATACGGCATGCCGAGCAAATCACTATCGGTAAACTTTTCACCCGGTCGCGCAGCTCTATCATCGTACAGAACAGACACTCCACGCGCTTTGAGCGTAGAGTACACACCATCCGCCCAATCGGTAATTTCTTGATCGTCAGTATTCAGACCAACGAGATGTACTTGATACGGAGCGACTGTCTCTGGCCACACGATACCCTTTTCATCAGCAAACTTCTCTACCAGTACGCCCATCATTCGCGTAATACCAATACCATAAGAACCCATCCAGACAGGTACCCGCTCACCAGCTTCGTCTTTGAAGAACAACCCTACTTCTTCACCTTTCTGGCGTCCAAAGTTAAAGATATTCCCTACTTCAGCAGTTTTAGTCGCCACCAACTCATCCTTGGTAACACCAAGTTCGGCTAAATCCGTTTTCTCAAGCACTTCTTCATTGATAGCGATTCCTTTCTCTTTGCAGATATACGTAATGTCTTCTCCAGCTTCGCAGACAGTCTGAAACTCGTGAGAAAATTCAGTAAAGGCTCCGCCAGCCGCGAACGTAATATAGGTATCAGCACCCACACCCATCCGCTCGAAGCATTTGGTGTACGCTACCTTACTTCGTTCATAGAAATCTTCATGTTGTGCTTCGGTGGCCGCGAAAGAATACGCATCTTTCATAATAAACTCCCGTCCGCGCATCATGCCACTTTTGGCTCGCACTTCGTTTCGAAGCTTATTTTGGAATTGATAAATTGCTACTGGTAGGTCTTTATAGCTAGAAATGTGGTTCTTCATCATATCCGCCAACGGCTCCTCGTGGCTCCAGGCGAGCCCGACTTCTCCTCCGGCCTTTAACTCACTCTTAAACCACACATCAACTGCCTCATCATCCCAGCGGTGAGTGCGTTCCCACAGTTCTTTACGTTGCAAGTTGGTCGCAATCATTTCGTTGGTACCCAGAGCAGTCATCTCTTCCCGTACTATCTGCTTGATGTTCTGCACTACCATCAAACCCAGTGGGAGTAGCTGATAGACACCGGCCATTTCTTTATGAACATATCCCGCTCGAATCAACAACTGAGCATTCTTGGCCACCTCGTCAGCTGGTGCTTCTTTTTGGGTCTTCGTAAAAAGCTGTGTATGTCGCATATAGTAAAATTAAAGCAATCGGATAATATCATTGTACGTCACGGCAATCATCAATAGCATAAGAATCCCAAAGCCAACTAGGTTCAGACGACCAGCCCAGACCGCTGGAATTTGTTTCTTAGTCACCGATTCAATCGCCACAAAGAGCAGACGTCCGCCGTCTAAAGCTGGGAATGGCAGTAAGTTAATCACGGCTAAGTTCAAAGAAATAATCGCGGTAAAGGTCAGGAGTGCCGTAAAGCCGAAGGCTGCTGCATCACCCACCATCCCCACGATTCCCACCGGTCCAGCGACTTGCGAGAAGTCCGCTTCACCGACAAAGGCTTGACTTAAAAGTCCATAGAGCCCTTTTACAATACTCACCAAACCATCAACGGTGGCGGTAAATCCATTGCCGAGCGCTGCCGGAAATGATTGTGAGAGGGTTTCTACCATGGTCAACGAGACTCCTACCCCATATTGTTCGGGCGCGTTGGGTAAGAGATTCTGTGCTGGCGTGATGTCTACGGCATACTCTTGATTAGAGTGAGTATAGGACACGGTTATCGGGGCCGGTGCAGTCGCAGCAATAAAATCAGTGAACTCAGACGGAGTCGGACTCACGATAGTCTGGTCTCCGACTTGCATTTGATTGACGATAGATCCGGCGGGCAAGACTGCAGCTGGACTATCTGGCAAGACATCGGCAACGTAGAGCTGAGCAGCATCAGTAGCGGCAGATTCTTCCACGGCCGTTGGTACGCCCACCATGAATGTCAGACTAAATAAAAACCACGCAAAGAGGATATTCATGGTCACTCCAGCTACCAATACTAATGCTTGTGCCCATTTTGGACGCGAGGCAAAGGCGCGCGATGTGTCTACTACTGGTGCTGCTTCTAGACCCTGATCGGCCGCTACCTTATCTTCATAATTTTCTCCCCAAATACGTACAAACCCACCAATTGGAAGGGCGTTGAAGGTATACTCTGTTTCCCCTTTTTTGATTCCAAAGAGCTTCGGTGGAAAACCGATACCAAACTCATCTACTCGCATGCCGGTCTTTTTGGCGACAATAAAGTGTCCCCACTCATGCACTAGAATGAGTACGAATAAAACGAGGAAAAATAGTATAACTGACATATAATTTAGGCTTTCAATTCAGATTCTTTTTGAGTAAAGAGACTTTCCAGAGACTGATTAGTCTCATCAACTACTGCCTGTACTGCTTCTTTTTGACTAAACTTGTCATCCTCTCCGATGTCACCGGCTTTTTCCGCTTTTTCTATTGCTTTCATTGCATCATCTCGCAGTGAACGAACTGAGATGCGAGAATCTTCAAACTTACTCTTAGCCAATTTCAATAACTGTTGCCGTCGTTCGGAAGTGAGCTCCGGGAAAATCACCCGCAGACCAGATGAGTCTCCCACTACTGACACCCCAAGTTCGGCCTCTCGGATGGCTTCTTCTGCTGCCTTCACA
>Ga0136601_1000598_pt1 | contig 14700 bp, 12 predicted proteins | sample AntRauMFilla2699_FD_181020 | JGI IMG/M metagenome (GOLD analysis project Ga0136601, IMG submission 181020) | Saline lake microbial communities from Rauer Islands, Antarctica - Metagenome Filla 2 #699 | ecosystem: Environmental > Aquatic > Non-marine Saline and Alkaline > Saline | place... | reverse complement strand
GTTTCCATTCATTATTACTATTTAAATAATAAATCAAAGGGTCATTTAATAATGTTTCAATAGAATCAATTTGAACAAAATCATTAGAAGAGAATTCCAGTTTAGTATTTAAATTATAGTTTGATTGATTTTTTTCATTAATTTCTGTCGAAACATCTGTTTGTAAACTATTAATATCAATAAAAGCACCCGTTTTAAATTCAGTTTTAGTGTAATCATTTTTTTGATAACTCATATCTAATTTTTTAGCTCCAATTAATCTAAAAATATAAATTAATTCTAATATTTTAGATTTCATATATTCATATTCAAATTTAGAAGTTTCGATATATAATTTTTCTTTGGGTAATTTTACATACATAGTATAGAGTTTTACGATACTTTTAAAAGAATAATCAGAAGCGTCATGGATAGTTATAATATTAATAGTTCCTTTTAATTTTTTTTCACATTGTTTTAATTTATCAATAAACGAGCATTTACAAATAAATGATTTCTCTTTAAAATCTTCTTCATTAACAATTATTAAATATTCTAATTTATCAAATTTATATTTATTTTTATTTTTCGATTTTAATTTCCAAAACATATTATAAAATTAGTATAGATAATAAATAAAATATATCTTATTTTTATAGTATGAATATAACGAATCCTATAAATTTTGCAAATCCTGCGAATTATGCTTTACAATCAATACAAAATCAATTATACTCTAATATATTATATAAAATACAAACTGGTCATTGGTTTTTAGATATTTGTTTAGCTGTAGTATCTTCTATATTAATAAATAGTTTATTTGAAAGAATAACAAAACAAAAAACAAAATTAATAGAATTATTAAGAAATCCTATTCATGAATATTATAATCTTAAAAAATTTAAAATAGAACATAAAACAGACCAATTAACAAATAAATATCATAAAATATTATACAATTATATAATAGATAATCGTAATAAATTTAAAATTGATTATATTACAAAAAAGAATCATTTAAATATTAATAATAGTCAATTCTTAATTAAAACTAAAGAATATTGGATTATGATTAATAATAAATGGTGTATTTTAGATTTTGATCATAAACCTAATACATGGGTTTCTATTGATAACGTTACATTTGTTTTAAAAAGTTCCTTATTTTATTCAGAATTAACTGATAAAGATATAGAATTATTTATGAAAACTAATTCAAATTATAAAGAAAATTATTTTTCGATTACTATTGAAAATAGTTTAATGGATCATATTTTTTATTATTTTAAAAAAAATATACTTTCAAATTCTGTAAGATTTAATAAACCGAATCCCAATTTATCTGATTTTAATAATTTTAGAAAATTTATTTTAAAATATGATGAAGAAATCTTTTGTTTTTATCATGATATTAAAATTAAATTAACTATTTTACAATTAACTGATAAGGTTAGTAATATTAGTTTAGCTAAATATGATTTTATATTATATGGTTATTCTAAAACAAAAACTTCAGAAGAATTATTTATTATTTTAAAAGATTTTATTATTGATTCTAAAAATAAATATGATATGTATTGTACATCGAATTATAAAGATACCACTATTTATAAACTTAAATTAAAACAATCTCAAACATTTATTAATTTACCTAATAATAAATTAGATAATAAAGATAAGGATAAGGATAAAGATAAAAATAAAACTGATAATGTTAATGTAACAAATAATATTTTATTTAAAAATGAACTTTCATTTTATAATTCTGGATCATGTTGTAAAAAATTAGAACATGTTTATTTAAAATGTGACCAAGAAAAAATATTATTAGAAGAACTTAATGCTTTTAAAAATGAAAAACAAATTTATATTGATAATGGTATTCCACATACAAAAGGTATTTTATTAAAAGGACCTCCTGGTACTGGTAAAACATCTTTAATAAAAGCTATTAGTCATTATTTAAAAAGAAATATATTTATGGTTGATTTAAAATTAATTGATACGAATGAAACTTTTAATAGTTTAATTGAACGTATTAATTGTTCAACAAATATTATTGTTTTTGAAGATATTGATTGTATGAATGATGTGGTATTAAAAAGAACCGAAAATAATAATAAATTTAAAACAAATAATGAGTTTACATTAAGTTGTTTTTTAAATTATCTTGATGGAACTGAAGAATATGATAATCGTTTAATTATTATGACAACTAACCATTTTGATAAATTAGATCCCGCATTAGTTAGACCTGGGCGTATTGATTTACAATTTAATTTAACTAACTGTGATAAAAAACAATTTATTAAAATTATTAATAAATTTTTTGATAAAAATTATACACCAAAAGATATTGATTTTATTGAAGATTATAAATTTAGTCCCGCTTATGTTATATCTAAAATTATACCATTCTTTTCAAAATTTAAAAAATTATCTAAAAATAATCTATTATTTGAACTTAAAAATAAATTTAAATAATATTTTATTAATGGAAGAATTTATCTCTTATTTACAAACTAAATTAGTAGATTTTAATATTTTCACCCAATTTTTTAATAACCATTATACTTTATTTTTTTCATTTAAAACCCCTAAATATTTAAATGAAATTGAAATTTTTTATTCTATTAATATTTGTATAAAAAATTATAATAATGATACTATTGTTAGTCATTTGGAAAAATTAATTTTAAATATTCAAGATTATAAATCAATTAGTTACGATAATAAACAATTTATTTTAAATAATAATTATATTACTAAAAATAATTGTAAAATTATTATTAATACCGATAATAAATTATCTTATCTTTCGACATCATTTAATATTGAAGAAATGCAAAAATTTCAAAAATTACATAATTGTTCAAATAAAGAATGGTTATATAAATTATCATTATTATTATTTTCAAATAAAGAAAGTTTTATATTAAATATTAAAGATATTATTAAATATACTAAACGTTATACAGTAAAACAATAATGGTATTAATAATATTATTAATAGTAATGAATATTTAGTTTTCTTTACAGGATATAATTTATTTAATATTATACTTATTTTTTCCTTTTTTTCATTTATCATTGAACTTTTTATTGTATAATCCCATTTTATAATTTTATCTGTTGTTTTAATATTTTTAGTTGTGATTATTAATATTTTTTTATTCGATTTTATTAAATTATGATTTAATAAATTTGTATTTTGAACTTGATTTGTTATTTTATCTCGAATATTAAATATTTGAGAACTACAAAAATCTAATTCTCGAATATTTTGATTTTGATTTATATAAACTTTATTACCACATGTTATTGTCAATAAAGATAATCCATATACTAAATATAATTCATTATCATAAATTTCTTTTGTTAAATCTAATAATAAATCAGTATCGTATAATTTTATTTTTGTTTGTTTTAGTATCTCTTTAATATATGTAAATTGATTCATTAAATATACATTTCGTAATATACTTTTTTCACTATCATTTAATTTATTTGATGAAAACTTTTTAAAAAAGTAAATAAAATCATATTTAATAAAAGTTTGATATAATTTATTTTGATATTGTATTTTTAGTTTTTCATTTTCTTCTAACTTTGTTTTATTTTTATTTATACATTTATTTGTTATTGTTTTTAAATTTATATCTTCGATATTTTTTGAACATATTTTTATTTCGGTTATATCTAATTTCTTACATAATGAACTTATTTCTTTTCTATATTTACATTTATATTGTTTTAAATCTTCTATGTCTGGATATGTATATTTTCGAAAGTTGTAAATAAAATTTAATTTTTTATTTAAATTACTTTTCTCTCTTGGTAACCATTTTACTAATAAACTTGGTTTATATTTTGGATTATCCTTATTTTTAATATCATATAAAAATTGCTTTCCTAAAAAATTATATATATATTTTTTTATACGTTGATCTTTAGATATATTTAATAATAATAAATAATCTTTCCATGTCCCTATTTCATATAATGATTTTATAAAAAGTATCCCCTTATTTTTATTTAGTTTATATAATTCTTCAATCTTTTCATATACGTATGATTGTTTTTCAGGATATTGAGAATTTATAAAACGCTCTTTTAATAATAAAATTATGCTTTCTTCTTTATTTTTATTACTTGTTTTAAACATTGTTTAATTTTAAAGAATAATTATAATATTTTATTACTATTATTATTTTTTTCAACTTTTTATTTATTATAAAAATTATTTTATAATAAATAAAACAGAAATATTAGTTCAAAAGTTTTAAATTTGATAAATTTATTTTTACCTTAGCGGTACAAAATATATAGTATTAGTAATTTTATCAATTTAATTTATTTAAAAAGTTTTTTCTTTATTTCTTAATTATTAAATCAGTTTATCTAAAAAGACAACTTATGTTCAGGATACAAAAACCGTTATTCAAAGAATTTAAAAATTCAAATTTAATCAAATGACTAATTTTCGATACTTTAATTTTTCTTTAGTTTTTAATGTATTACGACTCTTTTAAAAAAGAATCTATGGGAATAGAGTTAAAACAAAAACCTTAATTCAAAGAATTTTTAAATTCAAAATTTAATCAAATGACTAATTTTCGATACTTTAATTTTTCTTTAGTTTTTAATGTATTACGACTCTTTTAAAAAAGAATCTATGGGAATAGAGTTAAAACAAAAACCTTAGTTCAAAGAATTTAAAAATTCAAAATTTAATCACATGACTAAATATTTTCTATATATACTTTAATTTTTCTTTAGTTTTTAATGTATTACGACTCTTTTAAAAAAGAATCTATGGGAATAGAGTTAAAACAAAAACCTTAATTCAAAGAATTTAAAAATTCAAAATTTAATCAAATGACTAATTTATTTTCTATATATACTTTAATTTTTCTTTAGTTTTTAATGTATTACGACTCTTAAAAGAATCTATGAGTAAATTCTTTTAAAAAAGAATTAAATATTATTATATTATTATATTATTATATTATTATATTATTATATTATTATATTATTACATTATTATTATATTATTACATTATTATATTATTATATTATTATATTATTATTATTACATTATTATATTATTATATATTATTACATTATTATTAATACTTATATTACAAATTTAAATATTCAATAAATAAATAAATCAATTTTTTTAAATTATAATTTCATTTTCTTCTTGTTCATATTCTTCATTACTATAAGAAGAAATACTTTCTCGATCACTTTCATCATCTTGCTCTTGATCTTTAACTTTTTTATTAGTTTTAATTTTTGGACCACTATGAATAGAATCATAATCTAAATTAAAGAATCGTCGAACATCTTTAAGATCAATTTTTCTATAAAAGTAATTATATTTTTTCATAAGTTCATCAATATCAAATGTATTAATAATTTCATCGGTTGACATTTCGAGTAATGGTTTAATTGTATTAAATAAGTCATATTTTTTATCATTTGACCATTTTAATAAGAATTTATAAATCATTGAATTAATATTATTTTTTTCAGTTTCTTTAATATCGTATAAAGTTTTTGTTTTAAATTCAATCCATTTTAAAAGTGTTTTTTCAAAAACATTATTTTTTTCAATATCATTTGTTTTTAAATTATCAATTTCTTTTAATTTTGATTCTAAATTTTTTATAAATTCATCATAAGATACTTTATTTTCACCATTACTTGAAATAATTACACCTAAATATAAATGATGTGTAACTTTTTCGATATCATTAAAAGTTTTTGAATCTTGATTAATTTCTATAAATTTTGTTTTAGATTTAGATACTGGTAATCCAAATGATTTTAATAATTTTTCTAATTCGCAATAAACTATTTCTAACCCCCTGGTATCTTCTGTAACGATACATAAATCATCTACAAAAGCTGTAAATAATATTCGTTTATTATTAATTGTATAACCTTTATTAATATATTTTTCACAAATTTGATTAATAATATAGTTAATAACTAAGTTAAAAAATGTAGGACTTAAAGGACATCCTTGAATAATACCTTTAGACCATTTAATTAGCCCAGTTGTAGTTTTATTTATCATAAAATAATAATCTAAACTTGTATAAAAGTTTTCAATATAATTACATAATTTATCAGGTAAATGATATTTGTGCATTACTGATAATAATTTATCTAATTTTAAATTTCCATAGGCGTTTTGAATATCTAAAAACATTATACTTAATTTTTGTTCATTTTTAATACTATGTTTAATAACTTCTTTAATTTTAAAAATATGTTCAAATACACCATAACTAACATTACGAACACCTCCTTTTTGAATAGTTTTATCAAAATAATTATTTTCTTCACAAAAATCATTAACTTTTGTTGCTAACATTTTATGAAAATGTTTAATTCCATGTGGTAAAATAACTAATGGTCTAAAAGAATTTAATTTATTTAATGGTCCTTGTTTTGCTTCTTTATATACAAATACTGTTTTACCAATATTCATACGATTATCATATTTACCATCATAATAGTTATTATAATAATTTACAATTTGAGTTTTATAATAATTTGGTAATTCTACAAACATATCTTTTGTATAACCATAAAAATCACAAGAATTATTTGCTTCTAAATTATCTGTAAATTCTTTAATGGTAAATATGTTTTGATCATATTCTTTTAGTTTTTTAATATCGAGCTCTGTTAATTGGTAATTATAATTCTCTTCTTGAATTAGTTGTTTATTCTCGTCTAAAACATCATCTAATGTAAATTCAGGGCTATAAAATTTTTTCTTTACTATTTGTTTTGTCTCAATATCTTCATTTTTTTTAATTTTATTTAATTCTTTATATAAATTGATTAATAGTTCTGGCAAACCATTTGATACAACTTCTATTTTTTCAGCATCTTTTTTATCAAAATTAATACTTTTAAAATTATTTGATGTTATCAATTGATAAATTTCCTCTTTATAATAGATTTTATTATTGGGGTGTAATAATTGATATCCAGTGTTTTTAGTATTTAATAAGTTGTAAATATAGTTCATTATATTATGTTTTACTTGATTTTATTTGTTTTAATCATATATTTTTAAAATATCAATTTTTTTATACAATAAAGTATAAAATGATTTATGTTTTCGATTTTGATTTAACATTAACCTTTATAAATTCTAAAGGAGAACCTTTAACAATGATTGAAAAAAAAAATAAAGAACCTCATTATTTCTTTTATTCACAACAAAATGTAAAAATACTACAAGATACATTCCAAAAAATTATAAATAATAATTCAACAATTATTATTTTAACACGGGGGTTAAAACAAGAAATTGAAGATTATCTTAAATTAAATAACTTATTAAAATATATCAGTGCTGTTTTAGGTTCTTCAAGTAGAGAAGAATCTAAAAACCCTATTTTAAATAAACAAGAATTATCTTTTTTTGATCAAAAAATGATTAATCAATCAAAATTTGATAAAAAAGAAGATCAACCAACTATAAAATGGGCTTATCGTAAATTAGTAACATTAATAAATTATTGTGATAATAAAATTAATTATGATTCTATTATATTTTTTGATGATAATTCTAAAAATATAAATATATGTAAAACATTTTTTAGATATTCATTTTTAATTACAAATAGATTTTTTAATACTATAAATTTAGTTAATTATTTACTTAATTTTAAAACAATTATTGATATAGCAAAATTAAGTAATAGTAAATTTATACCAATAAAACATATTAAAAATAATATATTTAATGATCGATATGTATATTCAGTAAAAATTAATGATAAAAACTATTATATATTTATTGAAGATTTATCTTATTTCTTTTTTACTAAAAATAAAATTTGTAAATTTTTAAGTTTTGAATCTATTATATTTAAATACGAAACTTTTAATACTCGTTCAAAAGTTAATAATATAATTTCACAATGTATTAAAGAAGGTGGTGCTAAATATTATAAATATAAAAAACACTATTATAAATTAAAATTTAATAAATAAAAATTTAATAAATAAAAAAATAAAAATTATAATTTTATAACTTTTATTTTTTAGATAGATAATCAAAACTTATAGTATGTTCTTTTATATTTGGTATCATATCAATAAAATCATAAAGATCTTTTTCAGTATCTATTTTAAGTTGTGTTGGTTCATAAATATATTCTTTTCGTGGTTTTTTATTTGAATCTTCAGTTTTCCATTGTGATGGGCAATATGTTTTACAACATAATTGACGTGGATTATTTTTACCCATATCATCACCACATAGAACACAACGCCATGTATCATCTTCTGAATCATAACCACATTTAATTGGTGTTTTATCGAGTGATTCATCAATATCACTTTCATAACCTCTTGAACGTTTAATACCAAATTTATCTGGAATTTTTATCTTTAGTTTTGTTATATCAAGTTTTGGGATTTTAATCGTAGAATCTGCCATATTTTCAAAAAATAAAAAATAACTTAAAAATAGTTATTTGTGATAAATGATTTTTTATTAAATTTTTAATATAATGATATTTATAATATTTAATTTTCAATTTTTAATTTAATATCATTAATTTGATTTTTATAACTATCTAAAACTTCTAATAATATTTTTTTAGCTTTGTGATGTGTTTTTTTATTTGAACTTATTGTTGAATCTAAAGCTTGTTGAAAAAATAAAGAAAATTTAAGAACATACGTTTTTGTTCGAGAATATAATAAATTATCAGCAACATAAGTTTTCATTGAATATAAATTTAAATCAATAATAATTTTATTATTTGAATCTAAAGTAAATTTATTTAATATTTCTTCGGCTCCTTTTTTTGTTATTAAATAAGAACAAGCCGAATAATATTTTTTCCATTTTAAAAATAAATTATTTTTATTTTTAATAAATGGTACTTTTGAACCCCATATATATGATAATTGAAGAATTCCAAATTCTGGTGCTATATTTATCAAATAGTTTAATGTTTTATCTAAATTTAAATTTTTATCTTTAATTATATCAAAACTTACATCATCTTCCAATATTAAAGCATATTGATTATCACTATCTAAAAAATTTTTTATAGATAAAATATGAGAAGCTAAGCATCCTAATTGTCTTTGATATTTTTTTTTACAATTTATTATATTAAAATATTTATTTAATTCTTCTATTTTTGTTCCATCTACGCCATTAATTCTTTGTAAATCGATATTATATAAATCTTTATTTTTTTCCATTAATTCATTTCTTGTTTTTGATTTATCTAAATTAATATAATAATAACCTATTGACATTTTATTTTTATTATTAATATATAAATTAAAATTAAATTTAATTATTAATATAATTATAAATTAAATGTTCGTACTCATGTGGTAAAGAAATAATATTAAATTTAATTAATTTGTATGTATATTTTAATAAATTTAAATTTAATAATTTTTCTCTAAATTGAGGTGAATTAATACGTTCTTGAAAAGCATTTTTAATTAACTTATTATGATAATTTTTGAGTATAAATTTTAATGTTTGTTTATCGATATTTAATAATTTTATACCATTTTTAATATATCCAGGTATAAATTTATATTTAATATTATCAGATTCATAAATAACAGTTAAATTTAAAATAGATCTCATAATCAACTTATTTGGTGAATAAAAAGAAATATTATTTTTATTTTTAATATATTCATCATCAAACATCCTTTATTTTTTTTAATTAATAATATTTATTATTAATTAAAAATCAATTTTTTTATTTATTGGTTGGTTGAACCAAAACCTTTTGAACCTCGTGTTGATTTTGGTAGTTCATCAACTAAACAAAAATCTAAAGGTTCTAATGTTGGGGCACATATTTGAACATAACGATCATTTTCTTTACAAATATATTTTTCACATGGTTCTCGTATATCATCAAATGTTACATTATGTGTTAAAGCTGCTTTAATTGATCCACGATAACCAGCATCAATAATACCAACACTATTAGCAAGTCTCAAAGGAGTTCGAGAAATAGAAGAACGAGGATATAAATAATAACTGGTTTGTTTTTTAGTTTCATTATTAATCATCATACATTGAATTTTTAAATCTAAAAATTTAGTTTGACCTCGTTTAATTTCAAGATCTTCTGGAACAAATAAATCTAATCCTGAATCACCTTCATGATATGTACTATGTTCTTTATATTTTTTTGTTATTGCTTGATCATAGGGTTTAATCATTAAAGTATATTTAGGTTTTGTTTGAGTTGTTTTAGTATTGGGCATTTTTTAATTATTTTATTTTATAATTTCTTTCTATTACAAGTAATATAATAATCAAATTTTTTAATGATCGATATAGTTTTACTAATACTTATTATTATATTATTAATATATGTTTATCGAATATTAAATTATAAACGTCTCGCAATAGTTTTATTTCGTTATGGTTATATTTATTTTAAAAAAGATAAAAATGAACAATCAATAATGTATGTTCATTTTACTAATTTACCAGAAGGTCCATATAGAATTTTTATAAATAATCAATTAATATATAAATTTGATATAACTACCGAAAATATATATAATATATCAAAAAAAATATGTTTAAATTTTGATGATTTAATTGGTTCAAATATTTCTTTATATAACTCAGAAAATACAAAAATTAATAAAATTAGTGTAATTGGAGAAATGAAATTAAATAAAGGTTTATTTTAATAAATAAATTTTTTAGTTTGATAATAAGAAAGCATATAAAAATGCCGTATCACGATAATGTTTATATCTATCATTAGAACCAAAATGACCAGCATTTTTATTAGTTTTTAGCAAAACAGTTTTTTTATTTTTTCTTTGAGAACGTAATTTAGCGATAAATTTAATATGTTCCCAATATTGAACACGAGGATCATATAAACCAGATAACATTAATAAATTTGGATAATTAGTTTTTTTAATATTTTGATAAGGACAATATTTTTTAATATAATCAAAATAATATTGTTGATTTGGATTTCCCCATTCATTCCATTCTGGAGCAGTTAAAGGTATTGTTGGATCACTCATAGAATTTAATACATCCACAAAAGGAACACCTGCAATTACATTATTAAATAAGTCTGGTCTTAAACACATAGCACCACATACTAATAATCCTCCAGCACTTCTTCCTTCGATACTTACTTGTTTTGATGTAGTATAATTATTTTGAATTAAATATTCGACACTATTTATTAAATCATCAAATGAATTAATTTTATAATCTAATTTACCTTTATTATACCAATCTTTACCTTTTTCAGAACCACCACGAACATTAACGATCGCATAAATATAATCTTGATCAATTAAACTAAATAGATCACTATTAAAAGTGGGATCTATATTAATACCATAGGCACCATAACCATATATATGAGTTTTATATGTTTGTTTTGTTAATTCTAATGATTTTTTATATAAAAGCTGTATATTAACTCCATTAACTGTTAATATACGTGTATCGTATAGTTTAGGATTAAAATTAGGAATATTTTTTTTTACTAATAGTTTTAATTTTTTTGTTTTTAAATTAATATCATATATTTCGGGTGATGTAATTAATGATTGAACTCGAACTCTTAGGGTATCGGTATTTGATGTAAAATTTTTATCTAAATGAATTGTTTGAATATTTTTATTAAATAATTTTTTTAAGAAATATGGTTTTTGATATTTATTATTTTGATATTTTATAATTGCGATATCTAAGAATCCATTTTTTCGACATTTTACAATTAAATAATTTTTTAAAACAAATAATCCTGTTAAATAATATTCATCAGTATTTAATATTGTATCTAAATCTTCAAAATCTGTTGAATAGTCATTTTTTGATATCATTAATTTATAATTTAAACTATCTTCATTTGTAATTTTAATATAACGTTTATGATGAATATCAACACAATAATCTATTTTTGATTTTGTTTTTGTATCAATTTTAATTGGTTCTTTATCAAAACCAAATCTTAAACGATATACTTTAGATGCTTCATAACTACGCGATTCAATGAATAAATGAGTTTTATCATTAGAAATTTCGAAACTAACTTCATATGTTTGATCATTTTCTTCAAATATTTTAATTTTTTGTTTAGTTTTAATATTATATGCCCAAACTTGATTGACTCTTAAATTTTCATCATTCGAACAATAAATAATTTCATCAGAATTAATCCAATCATATAATCCATATAAAATATTTTCAATACGATCAATAACTAATTTATTATAAATTTTAACAAAAATGATCGAATATTTTTCATCACCTTTATAATCGATAGCATAAGATAATACTTTTTCATTTTGATTAACTAAAACATTAGTAACATCACATGTTTTTTTATTTTGAGCTAATTTATTAACATCTAATAATTTAGTTATTTTAGAATTTAATTTTCGATAATAAATAGGATATGATTGATCTTTTTTAATTTGTTGATAATAACTATACGATGTATTAATTTTATAAGGATATGTTTTATCTTCTTCATTTATTCTTGATATAATATTTTCATATAATTTTTTTTGTTTTGGTTCTGTAGATTTCATAATAGTTTTTGTATAATTATTTTCTTCATCAATATATTTTAATATTGATTTATTTTTTCGTGTTCGATCTTGCATATAATAATAATCATCTTTAACATATTTAACTGGTTCAATTAAATTTGTTCCTCGGTATTCATTTTTAACATTTCCAAATGGTATTTTACGAGGTTTCTTTTGAGCACACGGTTCTTTAATATTCTCTAATTTACGTTTCATATTTGTATAATTAAACTTAAATTTAATAATATTAATTATTAAATTTATTTTTTATCAATTTTTTATATTTTATTCTATGATTTCATCATAAGACATATTAGGAGATGTTTTATTTGAATCATAAATTTGTTCATAAATTAAATCAGTTCCGCATAATTTTGGTTGTTTTGGATTTTGATAATTATTTCCAGAACAGCTATAACAAACTTTATCGGGATTATCATAATATTCAGGACAATCAACTACATCGCATTTATTTTCCATTGGTTCGTGTCTTCCTTCATACATAGGACCAGGAGAATTATCAATACGATAATGACTTGTTGGATAAATAAATTTATGTTTAATATCAGATGTTTTTAATAAATCACCTCTTAAACCATAACGAGGTTCTCCAATTTCAAAACCTTCTTGTTTTGTTGTAGTTGAATTTCTATATAATAATATTAAAACAATTATTATTAAGCCATACATTAAGACCTGATTTTGAGATTTTAATCCGTTCATATTTTATATATTATTATACAATATTATAATTTTATTAAAAATAGTTTTAATAAAATTATAATAATTTTTAATCTGTTAAAGACTATATAATTATTTCAGATGGTGTCGATAATTGCGGTGTTTCTGGTGTTTTAGGTAAAGATTCTTGTGATTTAGATTGTGAAGAAGAATGAGTTTTCATTTTTGCTAAACTTAATGTATTAACTAACATAATTTTTTTAGTTGTTTTTTCTAATTTTTTATCTTGTATTTCATTTAATTCTTTATCTTTTGAACAACTATTATCAATCATTAAATTAGTACTTGGTGTAATAATCATTGAAGATAAATGATAATTTATTTTTTGATTATTTTCAATATCACATTTACTAAGTTCTTTATTTGTTTCTTCAATATGTATTGAATCATTAATAACTTGATCATTTTCTTTTTGAACAATTTCAAACTTTTTTTGTTCGGGAGAAACTAACCAATAAACAATAGATATTCCTTCTAAAAATGAAAATACTGGCATACCTATCATTTGTAATCCAAATGATAATAACCAATGAATTATACCATGAGTTTTAATCCATTTTTTAGGCTCACTTAATAAAAATCCTAATATATATAATGAACACGTTAAAACAAAAATAAATCCTAAAAATGAGGAATATATGTTATTTGTTGATGTTCGAAATATAAATATTACAATTAGAACTAACCAACTAACAAAACTTACAGACCAAAATAATACCATAAACATTAAGGGAAGCTTTGTTTTTAGTTTTAATTGGGGTGATTTTAAAACTTTCCATAAACCAGCAATCCATCGTCTTCGCTGTTTCATAAAATCAAATAATGTAAATGGAGAACTTTCATACATTGTCGCATTAATAAAAGCATATTTAACTTTATATTCAACCGCATTTAAAGCAAAAAATGTATCTTCAGTTATTGATGCATCATCTCCATAATCAAATCCTATTTGTTTTTCTACTAAATTTTTACATACAATAAAAGAACCTTTAATACCAAACCAAGATGTTTGAGCTTCAAATTGTAATCTAAATCGTCCATAATCATCGACAACACGTATAGAATCAGCTAATGTAGTAATCCAATGTTGTATTGTTAATGATATATTTTTTAAAGAATCAAATTTAGTAAATATACGTTCAGGTGCGTATAAAATTACACCTTGACCTATTTTATAATCATCATTATTATTTCTAATATGTTCTAATATTCCTAATATTGTTTTATGATTAAAACGTGTTTCTTCATCTAAATGTATTATCCAATCATTATTATTTGCATCACTTGCGGAAACCGCATAATGTAAAGCCCGACCTTTAAATTTAACATTATTTGGTGGAATATAATCACTTGGAACAACTATTTGTTTAA
>Ga0136601_1000597_pt1 | contig 14723 bp, 19 predicted proteins | sample AntRauMFilla2699_FD_181020 | JGI IMG/M metagenome (GOLD analysis project Ga0136601, IMG submission 181020) | Saline lake microbial communities from Rauer Islands, Antarctica - Metagenome Filla 2 #699 | ecosystem: Environmental > Aquatic > Non-marine Saline and Alkaline > Saline | place... | reverse complement strand
GCCAGCAACAAGCCTGACACTCATAAGCCAAGTATCCCAAGGCTCACCAGACTCGACCCTCAACTATGATGGTTCGTCAGCCGCGTTCCAGACCACCAAGGTCAAGGGCGATGGATACTACGGATATACAGACGGGCTTCATACTGTAGCATACTTCCCAAGCAGCTTTGTGGGAACCATCAAGATGCAAGCATCCCTTGCAACGACACCTACATCAACAGACTGGTTCGACATTGATGGGACATCAATGACAAACGCGGTTGCTGGCTCTACGGCAGTCACATATAACTTCACGGGCAACTTTGTATGGCTCCGAGTGGCGGTGTCTGGTTTCACATCAGGGAACATCAGCAAGGTTCAGCTAAACTATTGATGATACATTTCGTTTATGATTTCAAAAACGAACATACCTTCATACCTAACCTAGTCAAAGATACCACGCTTGTCCCTAAATCAAAGGAGTGGTATGACCTTGCACTAAAGTCTCCATTCTCACAAGAAAATCGTCTTATAAAATACATGCGTCTGGACACATACCCACACGCTGAAATGTTATGTTCCGAACTTCCAGCGGATACAACTGGCTATTACATGGTAAATCTAAACTTCTTCGACACCGATATAGACTTCTTCTCGTTGATGGAAAAACGCAGCCGCAAGATGCTAAAAGCTGGTCGTATCAAGTTCGTATTTTATTATAGCGAAGGCGACTGCATGGACGATATAGTTGAACATATTGATACCCTATGCAAAAGACACAAGGTGTCAATGAATAATGTCAAGATGGTTTGTGCTAATGCGTTAGCTATTTCCAGTGGCAAGTCATTTATATATTTCCCAGACGACGAACTTTATTACAGATATCTGCATATTCACAAACGTGATTACGTCACCGAAGTCAATACAAAAGAACGCTCTAAGAAGTTCACGTTCCTCAATCGCATAGACAAGCGTTGGAGAAGAGCATTTGCAGCATCGTTGTGGCAACATGGTTTACAGAATGTCAGTTATTTCAGTTATAACGATAAATCATATACAACGAGTTCAATGGACGACCCATTAGAAGACAATCCATATATATGGAATAAATATTGGAACGACATACCGTTGTTGGTCGCACAGTTCGATTTACATACGCCTGTTGCATGTGACGAAATGACAGACAACGAACACAACAACCATAGTATCATTCACAAGCCGTTCTTTGAAGATTCGTATTGGAGTTTCGTGACCGAAACACACTTCTCACCCGAGACAATATTCCTCACCGAAAAGACATTCAAGTGTTTGTTGAACCTACAACCATTTGTCATCATCGGCAACCCCGGCAGCTTGGCCTTGCTACGAGAGCTTGGTTACAAGACCTTCGATGATTACATTTACGAGGACTACGACGAGGTAATCAATAACGAGAAGAGACTTCATTCGTGCTTCACCGAATGTTACAAGTTGGCCAACTACACACACGCCTCTCATCGTAAAGTCATGAGCGAACTAAAACCCATTCTTGAATACAATCAGCGTGTTTTTCTAGCATCAAAATACGGTCGTCTAAATAGTCTCGTAAATCAACTACAACAGGAAGAAGTAATCACATGGAGAAGCTAAGCTTCGCTGTCACATTGGGTGGCACGGGGGTATGCAACGCACTCATATACATCAACGGTGAGTTATACGACGATGTGTATATAAGCGAAGAAGAAACCATAGAGTTTGAATGTGGATGCGGTGCCGAAAACGAACTCAAAATAGAGTTTGCCGAGAAGAAACAGTCTGATGTGGTGCTAGACAAGGACGGAAACATCCTCTCAGACCAGCTATTGCACATCAAAAAGATTGAAATAGATGAAATAGATATAACTAATCTATGTCGTATGCAAGCTGAATACACCCCAACTGACCCTTGGTACATAGAAAATCACCCAGATTCCCCTGTATTGCGTAATCACATGGACCTTGGATGGAACGGCAACTGGACTTTGCAGTTCGAGACACCATTTTATATCTGGCTTCTTGAGAATCTTTGATAAATACTATAATAAAGCTATAGGATATATCACAATGTTTCTGTCTGACCTAAACACATCTGACGATAAAAAAATAGTCAAGGAATGTCGCCAACTCATATCCGAGTTGAAGGAAGACAGTTGGTTGTCAAGCCATTCAAAGAACATAAATCAACAATCTTCTAAACCCGAAGATTCAGCAAAACGCGGTCACGGAAAAGTAATCTATCCCGGCATGACAGGCGTAGTTCAGAGTGCCGAAGAGCACTTAGAAAAAGCTTCTCTGATATTTGATAAACTAAGAGACACGAAGAAGGGAACATTTGACCCTGAGATATACTCAAGAGTAATGAACCAATTACGCGTGCTTCGTGATAAACTCATTTCATACAAACGCGGACACCAAGAGTAAATGAGTTATATCACAGAAATAACAAAGTCAGACCTTGAGGCTCTTGACGATTCATTAGATCGTATTTGGGCCGAGCTTGGTATTGACATTGTTTTCACAAAACACTTTGCCGACCGTTTTGACCGCGTTGAACACGGAAATAAACCAGTGACGCCAGAAGAAGTATATGAGTTATTTGCCAAGATTCAAAAGAAACACGGCAACAAAATAAAGCACTTGGGAACAGATATGGAAGCGGTGATGTCCGACCTTTCATCTAATCTAAATGTCCCATTTGCTATAAACGACAACCCAAGATTCGGCAGAAGACCCGATGAGCCTCGCTATCAACTTGTTGGATTGTCGATGATGAAAAAGAAAGGTTTCAAACCACATAAGCCCATGCAAAAACATTTCAAAGTAGAGAACAACAATAATCGCCACATTTCCGAAAAGGAAAAAGACACCGACGATAAGAAGAAAGATGACACACCTAAAAAGAAGCCAAACAAAAAGGGGGGCAACGACGAAATCAAGTTGTCAAACTTTGACCCGAGCATCTATCCGTTTATCAAACGTGCACTGTATCGTTATCCAACCGCCCACAACGAGATTGAGGCATTGGCTAAACTCGTTCAAGACTTGGATAGTCGAGTCAATAGTGACGGAGACGAGATGAACGACATTGAAAGTGACTTGAATACGAACGATAGCATCCAAGCACAAAACAGTAAGTTTATCAAAGACATTCTTGAGCGTTTGTATGCACTAGAAGAACGTGTATATGACCCAGAGCCACAGCTTGAAAGTTACAGCTTCTTACGTGCAGAAAGCACTTACAGTCAAAAAGCTGAAACAAAAGCTATTGCCGGTCTTATTCGCAAAGTTCTCGAAAGTAAAAAAAAAAGACATCGCTAAAAAACGCACTCGCTGACATAGACGAGGGCGTAGGACGCATCACCGACTATAACTCTACTGACGATGTTGGTAAGGATGAGACACGCATCCAAGCGAAGAAATGGGGCTTTGACGTTGATAAGGACGGATATCCACCGTTGTTGCATGGTGGCAAGAGACGCCGCAAACTAACCCCTATTGAAAAGACCAACACAGCATACAACCTTGGTCTCACCGAAGGATACGAGTTCCTAAACGAAAAGAACCCAAACAAAGAACACCAGCTAAACGAAAGCACAGTGACCAAGTATTGGATAAACACTCAAACCAAGAACGTCATTGAAATCCCAGCAGCGGGCGACCATCATACCGCCGAAGCATTCAAGAAACCACAAAAGTATGGTGTTAGTTTTAAGAGTCTTGGTCAAGACTACGACCCCGGCAAGTATTATGACCCAAAGATTGGCATGATTATGTATGCGGCTGGTTGGGTTCGTTTTAGTGCCGAGTATGCGACTACCATCGCTAATGGGGTCAGTAAAAAAACAATGACAGGTTTCTTTACTGGCGACGATATGATGAAGATGGCAAAGGCAATGCAGATTGTTACATCCAATAACATTGAGATTGAGGCGGCTGTTGTCGAGAACGAAGCAACTGGCGAGGATATTGAGCTAGACTCTAAAGGGGAAATGAGAGCTTTCAAACAAACAGGTGCGAAGCCGAAATCCAAGATGGCAGCATTCCGTGAATCCGACCAAATCAACAATGCTGATGAGGCAGTCACCGAAGAAGAAAAAGAGAAGGCAGATTTACCTGACCTTGAAGTAGGTGATGAGCTAATGGTTGGCAAGTTCAAGAACCGTAAAGCAGAAATCAAAGGATTCAAGAAAGACAAGCACAATCAACCCGTGGCTAAGACAAATAAAGGTGATCAAACAATTTTCAAGGGTCGTGTCAAAAAGATTATGCCTGAGAGTGATGTAGTGAGCGAGTTGAAAGCTTATCATGGCAAATGATAAAGCTAGAGATTGATTTATATTGCAGTATCGTCCGCGAACACGTGCCTTATAGGCTGTATATAAACGACGAACTCATGACCGAGCGTGATTATATATGGGACAATACTAAAGAGTATATCACCGAAGTTGTGCCATTGTTTCTTGACCATGGAACACACACCATAAATATAGAGAATCTAAATCCCAATAATGGCACATTGAGCATAAATACCATAAGACTAAATGGAAAAACCATTACACTAATAAACGGCAAGGACTTTACAATATGAAAATCAGCGAGATTATGGAAATGACAACAAGTGGAAGCGTGGCCTCAGTGTCTATGCCACTTGGTAAGACACGCAAACGCAAAGGTGACCAAGGCGTATATGAAGGCGAAGGTGACCTAGCACAGCGTATCAAATCTGGCGAGACTGTAGAAGTAGCCGATGCAAGCTTCGTTCGCGGCCAGCCTTCAATGGGTGACCTAGAAAAGTTAGGTTGGGCCAAGAAGCATAGAGAACGCAACGGTATGGCCACCGCAGTATGGTGGGAATACACCGGACCCGGCTCGATTATGGTGAATGGCCAAGTCCTAAAAGGTGGTGGCCAAACAGAACCAGTAGACGTGGATTACTCATAACATGGAAAACAAAAGCTTTAGAAACCTCGTAGAAAGCCTTCATCGTCTTGATGAGAGCGATGATTATTATAAGAAACCTGACCAGCCTAAAGCACCCGGTGCACAGGTAAAAGGTAAGCAGAAAGCCCCCAAAGATAAACCGGGTAAGAAGTCTGCTTTCCAAGACCAGTTGGTTGGTGAAGAGTCCGAAGGAGAATACGGATTTTTATCAAAGTATGTGTCTGAGGACGAACTAGAAGAAGACCTAGTTACTCAGATGAAACGTGAAATGGGCGACTATATCAAAGGTCGTAAGAGCGTTGAGGAAGAAGAAGCTGAGAAGCCAAAGCAGTTCAACCGTGGTATCAAAGGTCAGCAGCGTGATGTCCAAAAGAAAAAGGGTGTCAAAACTGTAACAGACCCCGATGGTCCGTTGTTTGACGATATTAACGAAGGTTCAGCATTGACTAGAGAAGATGTTATTGGTATTTGGAAGAAAGTATTTCCGAATAGCACTGCACTTTCTGGCAAAACATTTGGCGGCGGCGATTCTTTTAAGTTCAAGTTAGCAAAAGATAAAACAGAAGTTGCCAACGGTATATGGGAAAATGACCCACTAAGTTATTCAGCATTTTTAGAAGAAGATGGTAGTTGGAAAGAGCATTCATTGAATCTTCACGTTGCACCACCAGAAGGCTCACACCTTGCATACGGCTCCGAAAGTATGCGTAAGAAATCTACCAAGAAGCCAGTAACAGCAGCGATGTTGGAAAAGCGTTTTGAACAAGTAAAAGAGTTTGTTACAGCAAATGCTGGCAACTTAAAAAATCCAAGTTTTGACATTAGCTCTAAGATTGGTGGCGTTGAAGAAGGTATGAACGCAAGCCAACATCGTGATGCGATGATGAAAAAGATGAAAAAGAATGCACCTAACGCGTTCAAGAAGTCTAACAAAGAAGAGCCTAAAAAAGAAAAGACCACAGAAGATGATGACCCTTGCTGGGATGATTACGAGCAAGTTGGTATGAAGAAAAAGAACGGCAAGAAAGTTCCTAACTGTGTTCCAGAGTCCGAAGAAGAAGCTGATGCCCAGCTAGATAATCCACAAGACTCAATGGGATCACAAACACCAACTGCACAAGAGATTGCAGATAAGCACGGCGTCGATATCACTGAGATTGTTCGTGAGCTAGTCAAAGGTCGCAAGATTGAAAAAGAACACACCGATGATGCTCAACAGGCAGACGAAATCGCTCGTGACCACCTAGCCGAACTACCAGACTATTACACTCGTTTGGGTAAGATGGAACAGAAGCCGACACAAGAAGGTTTTGGTGACAAAATCAAGAAAGCTGTTGGATGGGATGAAACCGATGATGAAGCACAAGACCGCGAACACGATGACCGTGCATATAAGAAGCGTCGTTCCAAAAAAGTAACGCGTCGTGACATGGACCCGAGCGAGCTTGGTGAAGCACAGAAGCTAAAAGACATTATTGAACACGCACAGAAACTCCTTGACAAGCTTGACTAACATAGATTATAATAGACTGAAGGAATAATAATAATACAATGCGACTAGGTGAGATAGAAAACCCAAACTTAGCACCGGGTATGGCCTACTGGATTTCTCCACGTGGAGAGATACTGGACATCAATGGTCAAATACACATTCAGCCGGTCATTGAAAGACCAGAGAAGTTTGGGCTTACCACAGAGAGAATAGAACAGATTTATGCCGATGCTGGTCAGCCGATTGGCACCGAAGGTTCTGCTCGTGGAGAAATCATACTGAGCCTCATCAAAAAAGGCTGGATTCGTGTGCGTCTATATCGCAAAAAGTATTTCTGGTCAATAAACGTATCCTCATTGACTAATCGCACATACAACAATATCGTCAGTTGGGCACAGTACCATGTCAATCGTACCGACATTGGAAAACAGGCTGGCAACTTTGGTGACGTAAGGCTTTCGTCTGGCGTGACAATGGACACTATAGAAACCAGAGAAATCGGGCAGCTAAACGAGATTGCAAAAGGTAATCTCAGAGAAAGCATCATCATTGACGATGGCCAAGAACTAAACGGACCATTGCGTGTTGTCGAGTCGCTTGACGATATGATAGGTGAAGCATCTATCAGCCGAGCATTCACACACCTAAACAACAAGGACATTGCTGTTGGTATTATGAGCGGGTTCATTGGCAACCCAAAAGACTCGGTTATCAACCGTGAAAAGAACCTAGAACGAAACATGAGGCTGGCTCACGACATTCACATGTCCAAACACTTTGGATATTTCTATATCGAAGGTGGCTGGGTTGAGAAACGCGGTGGCGAGAAGTTCTTTGTCGATGAAGAGTCAATCTTTATCACCAGCCGTGATGCTGGCAACGACAATGGATTGCTAAAAGGTTTCATGCGTAAGATGATTACCAAATATGAACAGAACGCCGGTCTTATCAAGCCAGAAGGCACTGACCATATCTTCATTCTAGAAGGTGACGGCACCATGATTGACTTGGGAACCTTTACCATGGGCCGAGCCGAAGAAGGCTATTCACGAATCCGTGGCAAGGAGTTTCACTTTAGCGACAAAGGAATACCAGATAATAAAGGAAGTTTTAACGACATGTCTGGTAAGTTTCAGTTCGAGAGCGAACGCGACCCAGCATTCGGTAACTGGATTTCCCGGTTGGCCGCTTACAAAAAGAGGACTAACAAGCCATGAAGAAGCCCACACCAGTAGAGCGTAAGAACGCAACAACTGCATACGAAAAAACCATTCGTATGATGAGCCGTATTGCCCCACTAAAAGACCATCAGATGGATGTCTTCAACGACAACGTAAAAGGTATTAGCGTCAATACTAAAGCATAAACATATTGTATTTGCATAGTAATCCTTGGTATAATATAACTATGATACTTTAGGAGAATAAAACAGTATGACAGCTAACACCCGAGTCTTTTCGTCAGAAGAGAAAGCAAAACTAGACCACCTTATCCGCGATGGCGTCCAGACACTTCAAGAAGTTGAAGACTTGTCGGCCAGCCTCAACGATACAATCAAAGCAATCGCCGAAGAACTAAACATCAAACCCGGCGTATTGAAGAAGGCTGTAAAGTCTGCTCAGAAAGACGACTTCCAAGATAAGTCAGAAGATCATGAGCTTATGGAAACCATTCTGGCAACAGTCAATCGAATCTAAATACGATGAAAATCCTTAGAGATATATGGTCGTTCTGGGTAGATACTTGGAACGAAAATAAGTTTCTGTTCTGGGCGGAAGCAATCGCTACACTCGCAAGTGTTGTAGCGAGCTTCCTCTTAGCAACCATGACACCAGACCCGCCATTGCTATTCATATTCAGTGGCTATCTGCTTGGTAGCGTGTTGCTACAGATTGCTATGTATATGAGACAGAGTTCATGGATGATGGTTCTTATGACATGGTACACTGGTATGAACATCATAGGTTTGATAAACGCATTTTAGGAGAAGTATTTGAGTTACGTTGACGCTATTTATGACAAGCGAAATAGCACAGTTAGAGTTATTGAAAGACGCGACGGTAAGAGAGTAACAAAAGACTACCCATGCGAATGGTCGTTTTATTATGACGATCCGAAGGGTAAATACGAGACAATCTTTAGAACACCAGTGTCTTATTATAGCACAAACAGCTACAAAGACTACCAACTGAATCTGGCCATGCACAAGCACAAACGCTTGTGGGAGTCGGACATCAACATTGTCAACAAAACCTTACAAAAACATTATCTCGGTGTCCAATCACCGAAGCTAAACATATGCTTCTTCGATATTGAGGTTGATTTCTCACCTACATTGGGCTTTGCTCCAACCGACGACCCGTTCAACAAAGTGACAGCCATATCCTTATACTGCACTTGGTTGAACGACATGATTACCTTGGCCATTCCGCCAAACAGCTTGTCGCTAGACGAAGCCACCGAGCTTGTCAAAGACTTTCCAAACACATACTTGTTCGATGATGAAGTCGAAATGTTCAATACATTCTTCGAGATTATTGACGACGCTGATGTTATGTCTGGTTGGAACAGTGAGGGCTACGATGTGCCGTATATGGTCAACCGAACAGCCCGAATCATGAGCAACAACGACACTCGCCGCTTCTGCCTAAACAACCAACTACCAAAGAAACGCGAATACGAGAAATACGGTAAGATGCAAGTCACCTACGACTTCTCTGGTCGTATTCACTTGGACAGCTTGAACCTATATCAGAAATACACCTACCACGAAATGCATTCGTATTCGTTGGACACCATTGCCGAATACGAGCTAAAAGAACGCAAGGTCCAGTATGCCGGTACACTTGACCAGTTGTATAACGAAGACTTTTATAAGTTTATCGAATACAACAGACAAGACACCATGATCTTGAAGAAGCTAGACGACCAGCTACAGTTCATTGACCTTGCCAACGAGATTGCACACGACAACACTGTGCTTATACCGTCCGCCATGGGTGCTGTTGGTGTCACCGACCAAGCATTGACTAACTATGCTCATTCGTTGGGCTTTGTGGTCCCAAATAAGACCAAACAAAAGGAAGATAAAAAGGCGGCTGGTGCTTACGTGGCGTTCCCCAAGAAGGGCATCCATAAGTATGTTGGTGCTATCGACATCAACTCACTGTATCCGTCTGCTATTCGTGCCCTAAACATGAGTCCTGAGACAATCGTGTGTCAGATGCTTCCAACATATACCGAACCGTTTATCCAAGAGCAAATCAAGAAACACGACAAGCTCGAACCATTCGGCGGCGACGTTGAGAAAAAGAAAGCAAAGAGCTTTGCCGCAGCATGGGAAGGACAGTTTGGTTCGCTTGAGTATCAGTATGTGCATCAAAAGGATGAGACAAAACGAATCGAGATTGATTGGGCTGTCAATGCCAAGAAGAAAAATAGCACGGTGCATACCGCCGACGAAGCATACGACATTGTATTTCATGGTGGCGAGAAATGGATGCTCAGTGGCAACGGCACCGTATTCCACTACAACTTCCAAGGCATTGTTCCCGGCATCCTAGAGAAATGGTATGCTGAACGCCAAGAACTACAAGCCAAGAAGAAGGCAGCGGAGGTTATTGATGATTCTACCATAGAAGTACCTAATGATATTATGTCTAAACTTGGAAAGGATTTGATAGACGACTAATCTCGTCTTTTGTCCCAGATGGATTCATTGAAGGTAGAATAAGCGGTTCTGGATTTTCACACCTGAATGATGGTTCCAAGAAAAAATATATCAATATGAAAACCAAACAATATGAGTTTCTAAAAGAGAATGAAGTTGAAAGTCACCATTACCGTTATGACGGGCATTCTGTTAAAAATATAAAGTGCTATAAGTATAAAGATTATATTGCTATTGGCGGCAAAAATATGATATCATTATTACAAGAGAATCAAATAGATATTCCAAGAAAATACGTGGATGATATAGAAATGTCTTTTCCTAAACCTCATCACAATATGCGTGAAGATAGGAAAAACTTTTTCGGTGAATATCACGGGAAATGCCTAAAAGATTTAGGCATTGCCAAATATAAACTCACAGAGATAGGAGAATTGAATGGATTTAGTCTCTACAATCCAAGACCTCATCAGCAATAACGAAACTGAAAAGTTAGAACAAGTGATGAGAGAAAACGATTTGGTTGTAAGAAACGGCAAGATTGAAAACAAAGATAGGGGTGCAGTAGCATTCTGGGATAAGCGGCAGTTGGTCAAAAAGATCAACTTGAACTCGTAAATATTGCGACTTTATATAGTAATATATAATGAAAAACTCCTCTAACTGCGGGGAACTCTCACCGAGACAATCCGCAGCCAAGCCCGTAAGGGAAGGTTCAACGACTATGCGAAAGCAGTAGTATCAAGTGATACGAAACGGGGAGCAACCTTCAAGGTTGGTGATATAGTCTAATCTGTATGGCGACATACAGCAGTTCATGAGAGAACGCACATAAACTAACGACTTATGTGGAATATAAATGTGTATGGTGCTGTATTGCATCCGTTCTGCCGCTTCTACGTTTTCGACATCGGACAATCGACCACACTAACAGGTCGTTGCATTGCCAAACATATGTCTTCGTATGTGAATGAAGTCTTTACTGGTAAGTATGACCACACAGGCGATTCCATCGTATATGGTGACACCGACAGCGTGTATTTCTCTATGTGGCCGATGATAGAAAAGCAAGTTGAATCGGGTGAAATGGAATGGTCAAAAGAAATCTGCACACAAGTCTATGACCAGACATCCGAAGCAGTAAATGAATCGTTTCCGCCGTTCATGAAAAAGGCATTCAACTGCCCCGAACGATATGGTAAAATCATTGAAGGTGGCCGAGAGCTAATCGCAACCAGCGGATTGTTCATCAAGAAAAAGCGTTATGGTCTTATGATTTATGACGATGAAGGAACACGCCGTGATGTCGATGGTAAGGAAGGCAAGGTAAAAGCGATGGGTATGGACCTAAAGCGTTCTGATACACCGGGCTACATGCAAGACTTTCTTATGGAAGTCCTTGTCGATATTCTTACCGGCAAGGGTGAAATCGAGGTCACAGACAAAATACGTGAGTTCAAGACAGATTTCAAGTCACGTCCACCATGGGAAAAAGGCACACCGAAACGAGTGAATAACCTCACTAAATATACCACTCTCTACAACGAGAAGAAAGGTATGGCTGGTGTGACTATCCCCGGTCACGTGTCGGCAGCTATTCACTGGAACAAGTTGAAGTCGTTCAACAACGACAACTACTCAATGGACATCCAAGACGGTCAAAAGACAATCATGTGTAATCTCAAAAAGAACCCAATGGGCTACACAAGTGTTGCGTATCCGATTGACGAACTCCACATCCCCGATTGGTTCAAGGAACTACCATTTGACGACAATCAAATGCTTGATAAAATCGTGGATAAGAAAATCAAGAACTTATTGGGTGTCTTGAAGTGGGATTTGGAACGCCGCACCGATGTTTCTACGACTTTCAACAGCCTATTCACAATGGAATAAACTACATACATAAATACATGTATGGACAACGACAACGCTGAGAAATATTGGAACCTCATAAAAGAATACGATAAGTTCAAACGTATTGACTATGCCCCTATGTTCGACATGGTAAATGAGTATTCCACGTTGGCATCTACTATCAAGAACGGCGTTGAGCTATCAGAAGACTTTTTGGCAATGCAAGACATCTTGAACCGCAACACAATGAAGCGGCTTGAGACAGATTTTCAAGAAGAGATTCACAAACACGAAGTGAGGTTCATTCAGCAGAGCTATAAGTATTACGAAACCGAAATGAAGCACGATGATTGGCAGCATATGCAGCAGTATTATCGTAACATTGAGATACGACCAGAAGAGAAAGAAAAGATAGAGGGAATCATTGGCCGAGCTATAAACTGGCAGTTCCCCGGTATGGAGTTGAGTCCCGGCATCAATCATTTCACAGATAAGCTGGTTGGTCTAGACCCTCTTTATATCGTGGATAAGTTTCGCAAGCCATTGTTGCAAACAGAGCGACACTTCAACGAAGCCTATCGTCGCCGCCTAAGAACTTATGTGATGCCGGGTGAGGCAAGGTTCGACAACCTACCGCAAGGGCAGATGGGATTGATATTCAGTTTCGGAATGTTTGAGAGAATGCCATTGGATATTATCAAGCAATATCTACGACAGTTTATGAGCTTGTTGCGTCCAAACGGTAAAGTGATTATGACCTACAACAACTGTTTGTTGAAGTCAAGCTTAGACATCACGTTGTTCCGTAAGTATCGACTGTTCAATACAATGGACCATATGATTCCACTCGTTCATGGTCACGGCTTCGATAACATCCGCTCAATAGATGTGTCATCGAATATCTCGGTTTTAGAGTTCGAAAAGCCCGGTGACTTTTACACGCAACGTGCGGGACAAACTCTCGGAAAAATCGTAAAAACATATTGATTCCACTCTTCAAAGTTTGATATAATAGACTATAGAAACCAATCGGAGAGATATATGAGAGACGAACTACTGGACATTGCCCAACACACAACAGGGTTGGGCGGTCTTATCCAAACAATCAAAATAGATGGAACAGATGAAACCACATCATTGATTGGTTTGGCACCAAACAGGTCTGTATTCGTAGAGGCAAAGTTCCATAAAGTTATTCCAGAGTTCAAAGGAACTTTCGGGATGCCAGAGCTAAAGAACTTGAATACAATGTTGAACCTTCCAATATACGCGGAAGGCAGCGACATCAAAGTGACTACACAAGAACGAAACGGAGAAGAGGTGCCGGTTGGTATTCAGTTTATGAATAGCACAAAAGACTTCAAGAACTTCTTTCGATTTATGTCAGCGGAAATCATCAACGAACGATTCAAGAAGCTGGCATTCCGTGGTGCAAACTGGCACGTAGATGTCACCCCCACACAAGATGCTATCCAGAAGTTCAAGTTTCAGATTCAAGCTAACTCAGACGAAAAAAGTTACATGGCCAAAGTAGAAGATGGGAATCTGATTTTCCACTTTGGTAGTCAAGCCACTCACGGAGGAAACTTTACGTTTGCTTCTGACGTGACAGGAAAACTAAGTCGTGGATGGAAGTGGCCTGTTCCGCAGACCAATGCCATTCTCAATCTACCCGGCGATATCAGTATGAGCTTTAGCGATGATGGTGCATCCAAAATCGTAGTTGATAGTGGCATTGCCGTTTATGAATATATCATTCCAGCACAACAATAATATTTACAGGAAAAAATAATAATGAAGAACGAAGTAACCAAAATCTTTGACGACCTCGACATCTATCGTGATTTCTGCCGAGAAGAAGGCTTTGTATTTCGCGAAGGCGACCTCTACAACCAAAAATCTTATTGGGGTCTTTACGACCGCTCAAAGAACCGTGGCCTTATCATTGAAAATCAATGGGAAAAGGGTGCGAAAATCTTCCGTCGAAACATCCACCTAAAACAACAACAGGGATAATACAATGAACCAGAACTCATATTCAACACTAGGATGGGATTCTCTTCATCAGTTCACTCTTGATGCAAAAGACATCACTGACCGTGCCCCACACCTAAACGAAGAGGGTGGTGCATTGAACGCAGATTACACCGTAGTCGAGGCCGTAGCTGTTATATGTGCCAAGGCTGGTAATCTGGGGTTGAAGTATGGAGAGGATTTTTATTGGCAAAGTTCTGGTAACGGGACTGTTAGTTTCTCTTTTCGAGACTTGAAGAACGTAATGATACTAGGATTGTCTGTATGATGCACACAATCGTAATCGCAACCGGGGGATTTGACCCTATTCATTCTGGACATATTGAATATCTAAAAGCAGCAAAAGCATTAGGTGACTTTCTTATTGTCGGCGTGAATAGTGATGAATGGCTAGAGCGTAAAAAAGGTCAGGCGTTTATGCCATATACTGAACGCGAAACTATCTTGCGTGAACTCGGATGCGTTGATGCAGTGCTACCTTTCGATGATAGTGATGGTAGTGCATCAGCATTGATTGCAGAAGTCAAACAGACCTACGATTACACAAGTCTGGTGTTTGCAAACGGTGGCGACCGAACTGATAAGAACATTCCCGAAATGTGTGAAGGAGTTGATTTTCAGTTCGGCGTCGGCGGCACTGACAAAAAGAACAGTAGTTCTTGGGTTCTAGAAAAATGGAGCAAACAACGCAAAGATACCCGATGGGGATATTGGGAAGTTCTTGACGATGAA
>Ga0136601_1000593_pt1 | contig 14790 bp, 14 predicted proteins | sample AntRauMFilla2699_FD_181020 | JGI IMG/M metagenome (GOLD analysis project Ga0136601, IMG submission 181020) | Saline lake microbial communities from Rauer Islands, Antarctica - Metagenome Filla 2 #699 | ecosystem: Environmental > Aquatic > Non-marine Saline and Alkaline > Saline | place... | reverse complement strand
TAAAGTATTTATTTCTTTTTTAAAATTTTCTTCTTTTAATACTTTATTTAATATCATTTTAGAATTTTGATTATATTCTTTATCAGTATTTATTATTATACAATTTTTTGCATTCTCCTTTTTTAATTTATTAAAAATTTTTAAATATGTTAAAAATTTTAATATTTCATATGGTGTTAATGTTTTAGTTTCACACTCACAACCTAATTTATTACAAAATACACACATTGGATATTTTTTTACAGTTTCGCTATTTATTAATCTTTTTATTTTTTCATTTAATGTTAAAAAATCAACTCGTTCATACCTTTTTATAAAAAAAGAATTATTATTTCCAATTAATATTATTTTATCAAAAAATTTATCCATTATATTTATTTATTCTAAATTAATTATTCATTTTAAACATTTTTTGATTTTTAATTTTTAAACAATTATATAATTATTTAAAAATCAAAATTAAAAATAAATAAAATAAATACTTGATACAAATATGATAATTAAGATTAAAATCATAAATACTAAACTGAATAATTTTAAATTATATGATGTTTTAAATTTAGATTTAATTGGCTTATTTTTTTTATCATATTCTAAAAATTCAATATGTTCAATTACATCTTGATATTCTAATTTATATTTTAATTTATTCTCAATATTTTTTACCATAAATGTGTCGCCATTCGTATATTTATTTTTTCTATAATATCCTCGAACTCCTTCACCGGAAATTACAGCTATATTTTTATAATTTTTATAATATGCTATTTTTTCAGCAATATTTAATAGACGTTTTCCCAATCCCATATGTTGAGAATAATTTCCTTGAGAACCTACACTTGTTGTTTGTCCATAAACGTGTAATTCTCTAATTAAAGCTGAATCTTTAAGATCATCAAAAATTACTTCATTATTAACTTTTCCAGCATTTGATGATAATCGCAAACGAATAAAACCTAATAAATAGCATTCATCTTTAGTTTCAAAAGAAATAAAATATTCATCTTGATCACTTGATTTATATTTTCGAATCATTGGTTTTATTTCATTATTTGTAAAAATTCTATTTTTTACTTCTCTATTTCTAATATCTTTACAATATATATTTCGTGTTGCCATTTTTTTATCTAAAATTTGTCTTAAACTACTATTTTGATTTCCAGCCACAATTATATCAGTTGGAATATCTCTAATTACTCTATTTAATCTTAACCATGGATGAACTTTACTTAATACATAAATTAATAATTCGGTTAATTTATCCGAATCATTTCCATATGGTTTATAAACTTCATTTTTATAATCATCATAAATACGTGTATAAGGTATTGTTGAACATGGATAAATTTTCCATTGATCCGCTTGTAAATCTGGATTTGTTAAAACTGTTTCGAACATTTTTAAATCTTCTTCATACATATCTGTACGATTAATATCATCTCTTGTAAATTCTTTTTTACTATTTTTAATCCTTGGTTTTAATGGTTCTGGTAGATCGGGCATTAAATGAATATCAACCTTAAAACAATTGTCTTTTAGTAATTTTATTGCTTGGATTGCATGTTTTAATTTATGTCTTCTATTAATTCTATATAAAATATCATCGTTTGTATGTTGTAATCCTAATTGAATACGTGTAACTCCATAAGTTCTAAATTCTTGTAAAGAACGTTTATTAATTTTATCAGGACGTGTTTCTAATGTTAATCCAATAATTCGACATTTTGTAAATTCATTAATATTTCGTTCTTCTTCTAAACTTTTTTTTGCTCTTAATTTAAATTTATTATAATATGTATTTGCAGCATAATATAAATCTCTTATAAAATTTTGTCTATAGTCTAATGGGTACGAACACCATGTTCCACCTAATACTAATAGTTCAATTTTATCTACTGGATGACCATTAATAAAATATGTATTACAACGATCCCAAAATTGTTTAATTGGATTATAATTATTTCTTCTTGCACGAGCATTTCCAGGTTCTCTTGGATCATAACTTCGTGGTTGTCCTGGCTCTTTTGGACAAAAATAACAATCATATTCACAACTAAATTCTTGGACTTTTCCATTTGATATAGGATATGGTGAAGTAAATACAGCATTTACCATTACACCAGATAAAGAACGATATGATCGACTTCTTAATAATTTTTCATATTTTTCATTATATTCGATTTTTTTAGTTAAATCTAAATGACGCATCATATATAGAATTTCAGGACCTTTTGGTTGAAACTTATATTTCTTTCGAATTTCTATTAAATATTTATCCATATCTTTTTTTGTTTCGATTTTTTTTTCAATAATCTCATAAACAACCATTTCTAATTTCTTTTGATGCTCTTCGGATAAATCCATACGACGAGGTTTTAATACAGAATCTTCAATATCTTTTGATAGTTCATCTTTTAGATCTTCATATTCTTTACTCTCATCGTGATTTTTATATATTAATTCTAATAAAACTCTTAAAAATTCTTTTGTAATTTTCTTTTCATATTCAAATTTATACAAAACTGTATTAATAAAAATATAATGAATTTTAGTTTTACTTAGTTCAAAGATTAACCCTTTAAAATAACTTTGATCATTATTTAAAATTTGTAATAAATGATCATATAAATATTGTTCTCTTGATTCATTAATGAAAAAATATTCATTAATTTCTTTCGCATGTTTTACACAATTATCAATATTCAATGATTCCATTTTGTTTGTATTTAAATTGCTCATAATTAAAGCATTTGAGTATATAAACTTTTAATTAATTAATAAATATAGTGATGTTTATTATTTAATTATTCAACTTTTTTCTTTTGCACATATTTCCATATATCTATAAATATCATCAATTTTATCTAATTGATATAAATATAAAATACTTTCTTCCTTGGTTTCAAACCATTCTATAATATATGTATACCATTCAATACATAAAGTTAATTAATATAAAAATTAATATTATTATTAAAGTGCTTGTATATTTTATTATATGATCGTATAATAGTTTTAAATTATATACTATTATATGATCATAAATATATAATATTACTCCATCATAGATATATAATAATAGTAATTTATTAAAGATAGTATTTATAATTTTTATTAAAAATCCACTATTGTACATTTTTAAAATGATAATTATTTATTTAAATTATTATCATTTAATATTTATTAATTCAATCATTTTATTAAATATAATGCATAAAATTAAACTATAACAAATAATTAAATTAGTTAAAAAATATAATATACCTTAATTATACTTATAAATGTTGTTTAAAAGTTTTTTTCAAAATCATACTATAAACATATATCTAAAACGAAAAACATCTTGTCAAATCATAAGAGTAAAATAAAAGAAGTTATTGAGAAAACAATAAATGATAAATTAGATATTAATTTAAATAAAAAATTGATTACTTAAAATGAAAATAACATAATTCAAATACATAGTAGCAATATTATGAATTCATTAAAAAATACAACCCATAAATTAGGACAATATTTCACAACACATTCTCAATTAAAAGAAAAGGTATTTGAATTTATCTTAAATAGTCCATCAAATATTTTAGAACCATCTATTGGACAAGGTGATCTAATTACATTTATTTCAGATAAATTTCCAAACATAACATTTGATATGTTTGAAATTGATACAAAAATTAAATTATTAGATAAAATACAAAAAGATAATGTTGTTTATGGTGATTTTATGAAACAAAAAATTACAAAAAAATACAAAACAATAGTAGGAAATCCTCCTTATATTAGAACTAAAAAAGGAAATTTATATATTGATTTTACCGAAAAATGTTATAATTTGCTTAATAATAACGGAGAATTAATATTTATTGTTCCATCTGATTTTCTCAAATTAACAAGTGCTTCAAAATTACTAAATAATATGATGACAAATGGTACATTTACTCATATATTTCATCCTCATAATGAAAATATGTTTGAAAATGCATCTATTGATATTATTGTGTTTAGATATTGTAAAAATAAATTACTTGATAAAAAAATATTATATAATGACAAATTACTCTATATTACAAATAGTAACGGATTAATAACTTTTGGAAAAAAAGAAAATAATAATAATGTAATGTTTCAAGATTATTTTGATATTTATGTTGGTCTTGTTTCTGGTAAAGAAAAAGTTTATAAAAATAAAAAACTTGGTAATATAGAAGTATTAAATTCTGAAGATAAAGTTGATAAATATATTTATATTAAAAAATATCCATGTGATAATAAGATAATTAATAATTATTTATTACAACATAAAAAAGAACTTATACAAAGAAAAATACGTAAATTTAATGAAATTAACTGGTTTGAATGGGGGGCACCAAGAAATATAAATACTATAAATAATAATCTCGGTAAAGATTGTATTTACATTTGTAATTTGACAAGAAAATCAAAGGTCTCATTTTTAGGTAAAGTAAATTATTTTGGTGGTGGATTATTAATGCTAAAACCAAAAAAAAAGTGTAATTTAAATAATATAGTATCATACATAAATAGCGACACATTTAAAGAAAATTTTATGTTTTCTGGAAGATTTAAAATAGGTCATAGACAAATATCTAATTCATATATTCCAAGCAAATATCTATAATTCGATTGACCTTATATTTTTCATAAATATTTCTTTCCAACTTGGTTTAGGTCTTTTTAAGCAATTAATAAATAGTTTTATCTTTCTATTTATATTGTCGTATTTAAATATTCTATTTTTATTCCAACAAACTTGAAATGGTAAATTATTTATATTTGGTGTTAATATTGTTAATCCTTTTACACTATTAACAATTATATCATTCACAACTGTTTTATTTAATACTATGAAATAGTAATCTTTTTTTTTATTATTATTATATTCTTTATTTTTTAATTTATTAAAAAGTATCTTACTCATCTTACCATTTTCATATGATTTATTTATATGAATATCTAATATTTCATTTGTGTAAGCATATACACACATTGCTAAATTACCAGTATTATCACTTGTTTTAGTAGTTGTTGTTTTTATATTTATTGGTAACCAACCATATATATAATCTAAAGCTAAAATATCATACCACATTCTCATTTTGGGTTGTTTTATTCTTTCTTTAAATTTTTCAATAAGTAATTTAATTACTTCATCTTCATCAATACAACTATTTATTCTACCATCTTTATTTTTAGTTGAAAAGTTAAATGATTGTGATTTTAAATATTCTTTAATTTTATACATAATTAGTGGTAATTGTTTCAATCTTAAATTGTTACCTCTAAACCATTTTTGTATATTAACAATACTTTTAATATTTTCAGTATAATAATCTAATTTATCACAATAATAATTTTTTTTTGTAATACTTTTACTACATCCTTTACATATTTGATTTTGTTTTTTCTTTTTAATTTTTTTTGATTTAACAATTGTGTTTGTTGTATGTTCCATTATGATTGTTTTTTTGATAAATACTCATAAATACTTTTAGATTATTTGATTTCAATTTTATAATATATCTATGTCTAAGCATAAACATAAAATGGGTGTTTTTATAAGTATTTTTTACAATATCTTTCGTTTTCTAATTTACATATTTCATAAGTATCTTGGCGATAATTATTTTTACATAGTTGATCGTATTGTTTCATACATTGGTTATAATTCAAAGTATTATCACGAAGATTAAATATTTGGTGTGTTGGATTTATTTTAGTTTGTTTTGTATAAGTTTCTACTTTTATTGGTGTATAATTATAATTTTGTCTATTTTCTTTTGATTTTTTATATGAATCATATACTTTAAAAGTTCCTCTTTTATTAAAATTTTTTGGTTCAGTAATATCTATTATTTTTTGTTCTTTTACTAAATTTTCCCATATTAAATCTCTTAGTATTTGAATCTCATATTTATTTTTAAAAGTAAATTCACGATGTATATTTTCATTCTTTGTTTGTAATATTATTTTTTGATTCTGGTTTGGATTTTTATTTGATACAAATAATATATTTAAATATGGTTTAAATTCCTGTTCTAATTGATAGATCGCTTTTATTGATGGCATAATATCACTAATATGCGAACATTTATTTGGATTGTCAATATGTATTAATCTCATATATAATATAATTAAACATTATTAATTTTATATTTTATTAATTTTATAGTTTATCAATTTTATATTTTATCAATTTTATATTTTATCAATTTTATAGTAATTAATTATAATTACTATAAAATTAGTTATTTAATGCTCGTGATGCATCAGCAATTTCTCGACTCGTACAATCGTCCAAATCTTTTTCAAGCATTTGTTCCATAAAATATACTTCTTGTTTTGATTCAGCCATTCCACCATATTGTTGAATTGTATCCATAAAAATAGAACCAAATGGTTCGTCTATAAATAGACTATATGATGAACAAACATTGTCTTATGCATTACAAATATCTTCAATAATATCCGCATCACGTTCTGCTTGTGTACTGTTATCGTTGCCCATGATTTATATTTGTTTTGTTTAATCTATAAAGAACTTTAAGATAGTTTAATTAATTATTAATATTAAATTGTAATATTAATAATTAATTTTTTTATATCATATACTTAGTTTAGATTCTTCAATACTATCTATATCTATATCTATATAGATATTATATAATTTTAATAATTCATAAAGTTCTTCTTTATTTGATACATGATGTTTAGAGCGTAGTATGTTTCTACGTCCTCTTGAAATTGTTTTTGGTTTATAATTTTTCATACGTTCTTTTTTAATTTCACCGTTATCGGATGAATAAACAATTTTTGAAACACCAATTTCTTTCATTTTTTTATAACAATCAACACATGGTGCTGAATTTTCTAAATTTTCTAATTTTTTACTTGTTCGTACAATATAAACAGTCAAATTACATTTAAATTTTTTTTTTTTTATAACTTTATTTTTTTTTGTCTTTACAGCATTTCTCAAAGCACACATTTCAGCATGACAACTACATGATGAACCTATAAAACCATCACTAAATTGTGTGCGTATTATGTTATGACCTAATCCAATAACTTTATTATTTTGAACCACACAGCAACCGTGTTTAAAACACATTATAGATTTTAAAGATTCATTGTATGCTACATTAATGTAGTAGTTGTCTTTTTTTGAAATATTAAGCTCGCAACTCATTATTGATCATTTTAATAGTATTATTAATATACATTATTATAAACGTTTTTTATAAATAAATTATTCAATTTTTTTATATTTATTCTATTCTCGGGTTCTATTATTAATATATTATTTAAAATTTTTCGAATTTCTTCATCTTTTATTGTCTTATTTATATATTTTTGTATTAAATTTGTTGATTGTGCGTTTATTGGCAAATCTCTAAATGTTACCATATTTAATAATATTATACCTATACTCCATATATCACTCTTTTCATTATATTCTAATTTAGATATTTCTGGAGCATTAACTGTTCTTGTTCCTACAACACTTGTTAATTTACAGTTTTTTTCATATAATTTATGATATGTATCATAATCGATAATTTTTATATTTAAATTTTGATCAATTAAAATATTTTCTAATTTTAAATCTAAATGAGCTATTTGATATTCTTGTAATTTTTCTATACCTTTTGATATATTTTTTATAATTGTTATTTTTTCACCATTGTTTAATGGAACTTTATTTATAAATTCATATAAATCATATTTATAATATGGATAAATCACAAAACAAAAATTTTTATCATAAAATATTTCTTCTGGATATAATATAAAATCTAAATTATCAGGTATTAATTTATAAAAATTTAGTGTTTTTTCACAAAATAATTTATTTTTTTCTTTCTCAATATTAAATTGTTTTATAAATACATCTTTATTTGATCTTTTACAATAACCATAATACAATTTTAAATTCTGTTTTTTTGTTAAATATATACGAGATTTAATTATATACTTTTCCATTAATTTATTTAGATTTAATTCCATTTTATTATTACTTTATTATATTTTTTATTGTTATTTTTTTCATCAATTTTTTTATTTATTTATTCTAATAATGAATAAAGAAAAATCTAATAATTTTAAAAATTATTCATTTTCAGGACGTAAAAGCAATTTTGATATTAAGCTTTTTAATAAATATGATATACCAGCACGTGAAGTTGTTAATAAATATTTTGGCGAATCAGTTATGGACAATCCTAATCCATTAGCTCCAGATTTATTAATTTTAGATAAAGATTCTAATTATAAATATTTAGAATTACAAGTTTGTACTAAATGGGTTAATAAATTCCCTTATGATAATGTTTATATTTTTGAACGTAAAGTAAAATATGGTCTTGATTGTCTTTTTTTAGTTTTAAATAGAAGTATGACTGAAGGTTATGTTTTTGATATTCGTTCTTTACAATTTCAAAAACCACGGAGAATTAAAAAATATTCAAGAGATTTCGTTTTTGATATCCCATGGAAATCTTGTATTAAAATATCTTTAGAAAATGATTTATCCGATGATATTCTCAAATATTACTCATAAATTAAATTTTATTTACTATAAACAAGGAATTACTATAAATATAATGATTTATTACATGATATATTGTTAAATAATCCTTTATTATTGGTTTTAATGAATAATATGCTTCTAAAATCTCTTCAAAATCGTCATAATCGTTATTTATATTGTTCTCATCAATCTCAATAAATTTACATTTTATTTTCTCTTTTTCTTTGTTTTTAAATAACTCAACATCACTGCTATTATTATTATATAATTTACAATTTTCCATCAGTTTTATTTTACTTATTAATTCCTTCTTATTTTGAGGAAATTGATCTTCGCTTGTTATTAATACTGGTATATTCTTATAAATTTTATTCATCTCAGCGTTATGTTCTTCTTCGTTACTATCTTGTTCATCACTATCTTGTTCATCGACATATTCTCCTTCACTGTCTTGTTCATCACTATCTTGTTCATCACTATCTTGTTCATCACTATCTTGTTCGTATTCTTTATCACTATCTTGTTCGCTTTCAATAGTTTCTTCATCAAATTCTTCATCGCTTTCGTTTTGTTTTGATTTTGTTTTTGTTTTTGTTTTTGACTTTGATTTTGATTTTGACTTTGATTTTAATTTTAATTTTGACTTTGATTTTTGTGTATCTGAATCTATTGTATTATTAGAGAATACGTCATCAATATCATTATTATAATTAGTAAAAAAATTATATAAACGACGTCCTTTATTTTCTGGAAATTTAATAAATTCTAAATTTTTTTTTGAAAATTTATTTTGAAATGATTTTTTATTTTTAAAACCTACAATTTCTTCTTGAATGATATTAATAAAAGACTCTATTAATAAATTTTCATTAAATATATATATAGAATCAATATTAAAATAATATTTGTGCATAAGTTTATTTTTAAAAATTTTAAATTTATTATTTAATTTCATATTTGTTGTCGCGTTACATAATGCATAAAATCCACTATTAGTTTTTTTTTTTAAATAAATAAATATTCGATCATTTTCTTTAATATCAAATAATGTATGTGAAGCTAATTTTTTATCATCTAAAATATTTGCATATTTAGATTCTAAGTTATATATCCAATATTGAATCATTTTTATTTTATTTTTAATTTTAATTATTATAATAATTAAAATTAATTTCAATTATTTTATTATAATGACCGATCATAATAATGACCAAATTAGTTATGACGAATTAAAAGATATAATTAAACATTCAAAAAATATAGATAATTTATCAAATATTAATATTTTATTAATAAATTTATGTAAAATACATTCATATTTATTTAAATCCACTATAATGTTATATGATCATAATCAATATTGTTATTATCGTTATTTTTATATTTTTTATATTTTAATCAAATATGTTTATTATAATTTATCTGAAAATTTAGAAAAAGAACACATTAGATATATTTATATTAATTTTACAAAATATAGTAGAAAATATAGTTTTTCAAAATTTGATAAAAACTTAATAGAAAAATATAAAAATATATTAATTGATCATTTTGATTATTTTTATGAACAATTTTTTATTAACGAAAATATTTATTTTTCTGTTTATTTTAATAATTTAATTAAATATTGTCTTCCATTGCCAATAGAATTAAATATATATTCTCCTATTTTAACATTCCGTTCAAATGTTGATAGAATTTATAAAAAAAATAATATTGATTATTATAATAAAATCCTTGAACAAGATACTATTAAAACTAAAAGAAAAGTTGAACGAGGGTTTAAAAATAGAGATATGATTAAAAATGAAATTGATATTCATTTACCTATCAAATATTTTAATCCAAAATTAGTTCAAAATTCTATTTTTTGTATTTGTATTTATAATAAAATTTATTTATGTTCTACAGTTACTAAAACATTCGAAACATTAAGTTTAACCGTATTATATCAAAGAAATATTAATAAATTTGATATAGAAAAACATAAAAAAAGAGTTTCTTTTGAAACATTAAATGAACAATGGGGCAAAGTTGATTTAAAATTAGATATAGATCTTAAAGATATTGTTTATATATCAGTATTACAAAAACTAACTAATCGAGCATTATTAAATGTTTTTAACCCTATAAATTTTAATAGAGAATTTTTAAAAAAACTATATCATGAAACAGGATTAAATATTGATAAAACTAAATTAAATAAATTATTAAATAATCCTACTTTTTTTTCATTAACACCTTTTAATGTTAAATATCAAATTGATTATACAAAGGACCGTAAATGTTTATTTTATGATGTTAAAAAATCTATTAATAATTTATTAGATTTGACTAATAATACTATAACTAATAACCCATTTGTTGAAAAAAAATTAAAAGGTAAATATTATGATTTATCTAAAATTAATAATTATTATTCTAATAAAAAAATTCCTATTATCGAACATCAAAATTTTAAATGTTTAACTCTCGATAATCATTTTAAAAAAGTTCCTTATTGTGATATTAATAGTGATAGTTATTATGTCGGTCGTCGCAAATTACAAGAAATATTATTTAAAACAAGAAAATATATTCATAATGATATATGGAATATTAAAACTAATCAAAATGATATATATAAATCAAAATCAAAACAACAAATAAATAAATTATATCATCCAGATTATAATATTAATACATATAATTATGATGCTTATATTTTATCACAATTAAAATCAGTTGGATTTTGGTTTACAGATTATACAGAAAGAATTAAAACTGGGGGTGAAATATTATTATGCGATCCTTTACAATATATTAAATTAGACTCGTATAAAAATAATCAATGTTTTGTTAAAGATGATAAAATAATTAAATTATGATAAAATAATTAAATTTTTGATAAATTAAAAAATTTTTGTGTTTCGACAAATTTTTCTTTGTCTAATTTATATTCATAACCATTATCATACATATTTAGTGTTATTATATAGTCAAAATTATATATCGTATAAAATTCTTTTAATATATCTAAATTTGTATAAGTTATTTTTAATCCTTCATATCTACCATAATATTCACTTTTATTACTATTTGTTGATATGATTAAATAATTATTTAAATTATTCATTTCATAATTATATTTTTTTTGATATTCAATTAATAAATTTTTATAAATTGGTGTTACTTGTTTTGTTGTATAAAAATCAAAATTATATTTTAATATATAATTTATTTCTTCTAATGTTAAATAATCAAATAAACTATATTTTACTAACCTTTTTAATTCAGTTATTATATTTTGATTTAGTTTTTTTGTTTGATTACTAATAAGTGATTTTAGCTCTTTTTGATATTTTAATAAATCTTTAATATTTTTATTTGTACTATTACAATATCCTATTAAACTACATATCGCTATTTTCTCATTGTTTTGTTCTTTATAATCAACTATATGAGGAATATTACCAATATAAAACCCATCAGCATTAAAATTAACTTCACTTGTAAATATAATTTTATCTATATCTTTTTCTACACATATCACTTCACGAATATAACTCTCGATATCTTTTATATTATCAAATATTGCAAAATTTATATAACCATTCTCAAATATAAAATTCTCATAATGCAATTCAATAAAATATTTTGTATAATCTATCATATTATAATTATAAGTTGTTGTCTCTATTTGACGACCTTTTAAATTATTATTATGATTTATCTTTTTTATACTTATACATTCAGGCTCTTTTTCAATTGTTATACAATTTGTCATACATTTATAGATTTCCATTTTAATATTTATTAAAATGAAAATTATCTTTATTTTACTTTATTTTATCAATTTTTTTATAATTTTTTTATAATTTATTTATTTTTAGGTGGTCTTCCACGCCCTCTTGTCTTTATTACAGGTTCAGATATTATCGTAGTTGTTTTTGTTGTAACCTTCGGTTTTGTTCCCTTTACAAATACTATATTTTTCTCCTGTTTCTTATTTTGCTCTTCCATTAATTCTAATATTGTTGTTCCATTATGTTCTTCTTCATTATTAAAAGTTATATTATCATCTTGCTCATCGGTTGAAACATCGTTTGAGTCATCTTGTTGTTCGCTTGGTTGATCTTCAACTTGTTCACTTACTTGATCTTCGATTTGTTCACTAGGTTCTTCTTCAACTTGATCTTCGATTTGTTCGCTAGTTTGATCTTCGATTTGTTCGCTAGTTTGTTCTTCGACTTGTTCGCTTGGTTGATCTTCGACTTGTTCGCTTGGTTGATCTTCGACTTGTTCGCTTGGTTGATCTTCGATTTGTTCACTTACTTGATCTTCGATTTGTTCGCTAGTTTGTTCTTCGACTTGTTCGTTTGGTTGATCTTCGATTTGTTCACTAGTTTGTTCTTCGACTTGTTCGCTTGGTTGATCTTCGATTTGTTCACTAGTTTGTTCTTCGACTTGTTCGCTTGGTTGATCTTCGATTTGTTCACTTACTTGATCTTCGACTTGTTCGCTTGGTTGATCTTCGACTTGTTCGCTTACTTGATCTTCGACTTGTTCGCTTACTTGATCTTCAACTTGTTCGCTTACTTGATCTTCAACTTGTTCGCTTACGTGATCTTCAACTTGTTCACTTGGTTGTTCTTTTTCACCATCACTATCATCATCATCGTCGTCGTCATTATAGTCGCCACTAATTTCATCAATTTCTTCCATTTCATCCATTTTATCAATTTCACTGTTTTCATCAACAACCTCATTAACTTCATTAACTAAATTAACAACTTTATCAACTAAATTAACTTCATCGTTAATAATATTATCAACTAAATTAACTTCTTTATTAATAATAGCATCTATATGATTTGTATCTAGTTGATTTGTATCTAGTTGATTTGTATCTTGTTGATTATCATTAATAATGGCGTCAATATGTTTATTATCTTGTTCTAAATTTGTATAAGGCATTGTATCTAAATCCTTAATTGTATTAATTTTAATTTCATTAAAAGGATTATTATCGTATAAACTTTTAATATTAGTTTTATTTTGATTTTTAGTTTCGTGTTTAATATTATCACTTAATAGACCGTTAATAAAACCAGAAGAAAAAATTAAAATAATTTGAAATTGTTTAATAATAAATGGTTCAATAAATTTATTCCACAATGTATTAATATATGGAATTTTATTAATATATGTAGTTAATAAAGTTCCATATTTATAGGCATTATCATAAATTTGTGTTTTATCGAAATATTTTAAACTATGCCATGTGAAAAAAGAAGTTAATATATATATAAAATATATAGGAATCATTTTTTTGTATTTATAAATTAAATAATAATATGTTTTTTTAAATAAGTTTTTTATATTAATGTAAATTATAAGTGAAAAAATGAAAATTATATTAGTATGTGGTCCTGAACAAACTGGTTCAACATTATTATTTAATTTATTAAATTTTATTTTAAAAAAAGATTATATTACTGATAGTTGTTGGTTCGAAGATTATTTAAATGAATCATATAATAAAGATTGTGATTATTTAATTTTAAAAATTCACGAATATGATGAACATATAGAAAAAATATCTGATTATAAATTTTTAACATTACGTGATTTTAGAGATTCTTTAATATCAAAATTAAGACGATTGGGAATTAAAACACCAGTTTATAAAAAGAATAAAAAATATAATTTAAAATTTATTGGAAATTATATTGAACATAATATAGATTTATTTAATATTTGGTTTCCTTCATGTAATTATGTATTTAAATATGAAGATTATTTTGATAAAAAACGTAAAATAATTAAAATAATTGGCAAAATATTAAATATTGATCTAACAAAAGATGATTTAACAATAATAATACAAAATTCAAGAGAATTATATAATTCTAAAACAATATCAGAGAATGATGATAGAGAAAATGAATTATATAAAAAAACTTTATTATCTCAAAATCATAATACATCAAATGGAAAAACAAAAAAATATTTAGAATTTTTTACTCCAGAAATGTGTGATAAAATAATTAATCTAAATGATAAAATTAAAACATTTTATAATAAATATTATATATAAGTTATGAATTTTTCTATAAAATCTTTAAATTACAATTTTGATGATTTTGTAATTATTTATTTTGACGGTCTTAATCATAAAATAGTATTATTAGATTATATTATAAAGAATACTATTATTAATGATGTATTTTATAAAGATAAAAAACCATTTGATGTAA
>Ga0136601_1000592_pt1 | contig 14794 bp, 39 predicted proteins | sample AntRauMFilla2699_FD_181020 | JGI IMG/M metagenome (GOLD analysis project Ga0136601, IMG submission 181020) | Saline lake microbial communities from Rauer Islands, Antarctica - Metagenome Filla 2 #699 | ecosystem: Environmental > Aquatic > Non-marine Saline and Alkaline > Saline | place... | reverse complement strand
ATAATGGTTATGCAATAATTGATGTACCTGTAAATGTAAGAGCGTTGCAATTAAGTTCAAGAGATAATGTGCTTGTAGACCAGTCTGTAAAAGGTGAATGTGTAGCGGTGGCAAATGAACGCTAACGTTTAGGCTAAAGTTAGTTGCCTTAAACACTAACTATCAAATTTAAAAAGAGCTTGCAAGGCAATTAATTTTAGCAATTGTTAGCCACCGTTTTTATGAAAGACAAAATGACAAAAGAGCAAATTACTCAACGACCAAAAGACTTCACTCATAACACATATGAACATGGTGGAAGTAGAATTTACATTAATGGTGAATCAGGGGATAGACAACTAATAGTTGACACCTATTTTGATAAAGAATTTGCTGAACATATTGAAAAATGTACAAGAGAATATTTCGGTATACCAAATGTTGCCTAACGGCAAGCATAAGGTGCGTATGGCGCAGCCTATGCAATTTATACAGTGTTGTAAATTGGTGCGGGGAAATAATAACTAAACTTGTTTGGTATTTACAAAGTATTTACTATATTTGCATAGAAACAATTAAAAACAGATATATTATGAAAGCAGATTTAAGAATTGATCAAAATCTTTAAAAGTGAAAAACACACTAATTAAAATTACTGGTAAGATTGATTTTTTGCCAGTAAACAAGACTAAAAAACATCAGAAACAATCATCTTGGAAAAAGACCGCGATGATTAAAACATATTGTGATCTCGAAAAATATTATGCATGGTTTATTGAAAAAAGATTCAATCTTAAATTGAATCAAACAATCAGAGGAACTCATGTATCATTCATTAACGATAGATTTCCAGATGAAAAACTTTGGAATGACTATTCTAAGATATTTCACAATAAAGAAATTACGTTTTATTATGACCCTGCTGTTCATACAAATGGAAAGCATTGGTGGTTAAGAATTTTCTCACCAGACGCAGAATCTGTAAGAAGCGCTATCGGTTTAGATCCAGAACCTCATTATGCTATGCACCTTTCATTAGGATACGCAAACGATAAGAATCTGGATCATTCAGAATACATTCTTAGACAAATCAAAAGATTTGATTTATTTGAGTATGAAGCAAGAAAGAAATTTGAAAACTATAAAATTTTAGAAAATGAACAAATATCATAAAATACAAACTGTTTTTTTCAGGGATCCTGAAAACAACATGAAAACATTACTAGAAGGTCAATGGTCAAAACCAGAATTTGAATATCTTAAAGATAATCTCTGGGAGTGTACCGAAAAAATTGATGGAACTAACATTAGAATTCTATGGGATGGAAAAAATCTAGAATTCAGAGGAAAATCCGATAATGCCGAGATTCCTAAACATCTTTTGGTTGATTTAAAGCTGCTGTTTACACTAGAAAAGTTAAGTAATACATTTACTCAATTAGAATTGGGAACTACGGTTTGTCTTTATGGCGAAGGTTATGGAAAGAAGATTCAGAAAGGTGGAAATTATATTGCTGATTCAACAAGCTTTATATTGTTTGATGTTAAGATTGGTCCTTGGTGGATGAAACGTGATGATTTAGAAATATTTGCTAAAAAATTACAAATCAATATTGTCCCTATCTTAGGTTATATGACTTTGGAACAAGCAATCGAAAAGGTTAGAAACGGATTCACGTCCACAATTTCAGAAAATCCTGAATATATAGCCGAAGGATTAATTTGTAAACCCAAGATCAATCTATCAAATAGAGGCGGCCAGAGAGTCATAACTAAAATCAAACATAAAGATTTTGTATAATGGGCGTAATGAAATTTTTTTCTAGTTCTTCGCTTGATAATTCATTTTCCAATAATCAAGCTGATGCATACAAAGCTTTACCTAATCCCGATCCAAGCAATTACGAAATTGAAAAACATATTGGAATTAGAAACTTTACAATTGTACAGCTTAAATATCATGATTGCCTTAATTATGAAGGCAGAAAAATTTTGGTCTTTAAAGATTGTGCAATTGAAGATTTGATCAAACAAGATTTGATAGATCCTCATTTTTCTGAAAATACAAATTATCATTCTCCTATTGCCAGATTTGAACCTACTGAAAATGGTTGGACCATGGCAGTTACGTTAACAGCAACAATATCGAAATGACACCACAACAAATTCAAGCATTAGAAAATAAAGCAATTTTCAAAATCTTTAACAAAACAACAAGAAAGTATATGTCGAGAAGTAGATCTAAATCTTCTTGGCGTACTTTGGCCTGGGCCCAAACGGCTCTTCATGATTTTGTGAAAGAATCTTGGTCAAGAGTAAGTCTACAAGATCTTGAACTTCATTTTTCCTATTGATAATTACGTCGCTGTAAGTTCTTCAGACTTTTCTGAATTTATGAAAGAACGAAAAAGTTCTTTAGAATTTCGGGCTCGCCAAAAAGAAAAAGAATTACAAGAAATAAACGACAGGTTAGATGATCTTATGAATAACTAAAACTTTGTGAAATAATTGGTATATAATACTTATAACTAAAAATAAAAACTATGAAACTTAACGATTCCATTTCGGTAATACATCCTTCACAAAGAGCAAAATTACCCGAAAATCCTACGGTTAACCAGGCTATTAACTACATGAAAACCTCTATGGATATTCTAGATTGGAATATGAAAAGAGCACGAGTGCGTAGAGCAGTTGGTAATAACAATTTCATTAAAAGATATCTGTCGCCAATCGATGGAAAAGGTTTATGTCCTTTAACTATGAAAAAGGCAAAAAGTATACAAAAATTTCATACGCCATTTGTGGCAGAAAAAAATCAAAAAAATGGGTAAAGGTGGAGGAGGCTGGAATAACAGTCAAAATGCGCAAAATAAAATGAATGGAAGTATTGACAAAAATCTTTCTAGAAGAAAAACCTCTACAAAATCCCGTCAGTCAGAATTTGCTGATTCGGTAAAGGAGTCTAAAAGAGAAAAAAGATTTTTCGAGATATATGAAACTTTTAGTTCATGGGAAATTGAAATCATCGGACTTATGGGAATTTCATATGATCATATTATGGTAGAGATGCGCGACTTTTGCGATGATGTATCTAAAAAACCAGGAGGATCTAGAGATTGGGTATACTCAAATTTATACAAAAATCAGATTTCCCCTAAATTAGCAAAAAGAAAACTTAAAGAAAAAGTATACGGATAATGGTTTTAATAAAGGTTAAAGAAGATTCTTATGATGTTATCGGGAATGGTAATTATTCCACATTGGCTTCTTTAATCGAAACCTTTACTGAACAAAATGAGGAATCTGGAAAACTTTTAGTTTATCAAGAGACGCATGAAAACTTTATTTTAAGGGAATTTGCTACTAAAGAAAAAGGCTTAGTGGAAACATTAATTGTGTGTAACGCAGTAGCAACATTTATACAAAAAACTTCAAATGAAATTAAGTAGAGTAAAAGACATAAAACGATTGGATGTACCTTTATATAATGATGAACAAAATATCAAGGATTGTAAAAAGGCGACTCCATGCAACACAATTCGCAAAAATGACATTGTTTTTGTAAAGGGTAAGTCTTTATTACAAAACATTCCTGTAAATGGATATTTTAAATTTGATTCATATGATAAGTACGATAACAATATACTAGACAGAGTATCTACTATGACTTTAAACTTTTCATTAGTTGATGTCTATAAAGTAGATTTAGAAAAAGGAGAACGAATGCCAAACATCGAATATTTTAAAACTAAACAAATATAAAAATGGGAAACCGTCAAAAAGAACAGAATCAAAGTCAAATTTTTGATTTGATATGTACATCTTTAACTCAGAAAGGTAAAGATCAAATGTTTAAGAAAGATCAAATGAATCAGTTTTTAGAAATGATTCCTGTGTCTTACAAAAAAATCTTGGACATGAATTTAGCCGATTTGCGAAAAGAAGGAAAGTTAATCAATAAGAAAAAATCAGATTTATCAAGATCTTCACGAGAACTTATATTACGCAGACTTGAAGTAGTTGAAATGGCTAAACAAGCTGATAAAATAGCTAAAGAAGAAGCTGCTAAAGAAGAAGCTGCTGCTACTGAAGAACCTACCAAAGAATCAAAACTGGTAATTCAGGAAACTACTAATGAATAGTATTCAGGATTGGACATTATCAATCATAAATGACGCACAGTCTAATTTCCGACTAGAGTTAAAATCTAATGGAGATTATCTATTAAATGCTGCGCGTCATTTATTGATAAAATATTCATTAAACCAAACTATTGATTATGTTGATTTGTGTAAAGATATTCATATGACCGATTTTCATAAAACATTTATGAAATCAAATAATGATTTTTATTTTGTAATTTGATAACAATTCCTTAACATTAGATATTGACATAATCAATATAAAAGTGTTATATTTATACTGTAATCAAATAACAATAACTAAAAAAAATAACATGTCAACAGCAATCGAAAAACAAGACAGAACTTCAGAAGGATTCCTTAAACTTGCAAAACGCAGAAATTCTGATATTAATAGCGCTACTAGCGAGGCAATCAGACGAGGGAAAAAAGAAAAAATCAAACTTGCTACCAAAAAAATGGCAACGGAAACTGTTTATCTTGGTGGGGTTGCATATAACATTTCATCCGAAAGGGCAACAGAAATTAGAGAAAGAAACGAGGAAATTGTTCGAAACAGAAAGAAAAAATAAATTCTAAACCTTCCAAAGAAGGGTGACTTAAGCCACCCTTCTTTTGATATATAATTCTATGAAAGTAATAGCATCTAAACGTGAGTATCAAAAACATCTTAATCAACTTTACAGATGATACAATGGACTATTCAAAAATTTCAAACACATGGCTACTTGGTATTTTTCTTGCATTAGCAGGAATTTTTTATTTTGGTGTATTTGACGAAAATCCCTTCCGAAAAAAATATACTATAACCCAAGTAATCGAATATCAACAAGAATCCGAATATTTGATTATTTTTGTGAATACTGAAATTAGTTCACAAAGTCGCCATTTTCCTCTTTATAAAAATAAACAATTCATTTTATGGGAGTCAAATGAATCCTTTGAAAAAAGTGTAGATAGTCTAAGAATTCTTGAAAGAGAAAAGGCAGATGTTATTATAAAGGGTTTGATAAAAATAGACGATATGAACGATGAAAAAGTTTTGGAGGAATGATAAGAAGAAAAATAAAGCAATAACTCTTATTGATAACGAAATCGCAAAACTTTTGTATGCATACGATAATATAAAGAATAAATCAGAAAATATTAGTCGAGTCACCAAATTAATATTCGCGCTAAAAATTTTACAGGAAATAAAGAAAAAATTGGATGAATAAATTAAGATATTGGATAGTCAGTATTTTTATAATTATGAATATTGGATGTTATGCGCAAGATCCGCTATTTCTTGATTTGCCGATGCCAGCAATAGTTTTTACAGAATCAGATTCAACTAATTTTGAAAAGGTATTCGACGCTAAACATTCTCGGTTAGAAGTAAGATATTTATGGGTTAACCTTCGAGAAGATGATTTACATCTGTATTTAGAATATGAAAATGGCAAACACCAACATGTTTTATTGACGATAGATAATAGGAAATTAAATAACATTCCTGAAAGTGATAGAAATAATGGGGAACTTAGTAGGGATCAAAGAACTCTAGAAATTTTAAATACACATAAAACAGCAATCGTTAGATACCATTCATACTATAACTTATGGTCGGTAGAAATGAATAATAATGATAGTTTACAAACTAAATTTCATGAATATTAAATGAAAAAACTGGTATTTTTATTTCTGATGATAAGCTCGAATCTTTTAGGAATAGATTCGTTAAAAATAGTTTTACCTGAATATGCTATAATTTACAGACAGGGAAGTTTTGGAGATTACGAAATTAGTGAATTTTCTAATGAGATTATTTTTGCCTAATTCCCAAACGGTTGATTTTTTTATTGAATATGATGAAGAGTTACAATGGATATCGTTCAATTCTTCTGATAGAATCACAGACACTGATAAGCTATATTCAATTATTGAAATAAAAAAAGAAAATGAGTATGTCTCAGTTGTTTACTGGAATTATTTAAACAAAATGTATTACCATTCACCCGACATTTCAAAATTGTTAGCAGAAATAAATTTATTTGAAGACTTTAAGAAATATATTCACGAAGAAAAAAACTAACATGAACATGGAAAATGAATACGTCGATCTAGTAATAGATAACATTTATATACTAGGATTAGTTGTATATAGTGTGAGTGCAATCGTTATTGCATTTATTTTGAATAAAATGAAAAATGATATTAAAAAACTGAATCAGAAATCCTAGATACTATGCAGATAGATACTATTAATTATACTATTTTTAATTTTTGCTCTGATAATTATCGCATTTGGAATACTGAGTGTTAAGATAATTAATCGGACTGCAGACCATGCGGAAAAGATACAAAAAGATTTTTTTAAGAATGTTTTTAATATTAAACTATGAAAAAGATTTATTTAGCAATTCCTTATACTGGGATGCTTGAAAGTTCTTATGAACAAGCAAATGCTGCGACCATCAAAATTATGCAATTGGGTCATAATCCATTTAGTCCAATTACACATTCTCATCCATTAACAAAATTTGAAGAAAATGGACTACCTACTACATGGGAATTTTGGGAAAAAATAGATTATCAATTTATTGATTGGGCTGATGAAGTTTGGGTATGTTTACCTGAAGAAGGTTTACAGCCTGTGTTAAATTCAATAGGAGTACAAGCTGAAATTAAATATGCAAAACTGCATAACAAACCAGTCAAAGCGATTATCAATCCGCATAAAGAAGATTTACTTTCATATGAGCTTGATATACATGACTATGACGAATATTTAGCAATGCCCACAACACAACCATCATGATATTTATTATCGGGCATGCCCGACACGGAAAAGATACATTAGCCGATTATTTGGGAAAACATTGGGATCTTAATAGTATAAGTTCTTCTGAAATGTCCAACAAGCTTTTTATTTTCAATAAATTGTCTAAGAAATATGGATATAGTAATGAACAAGAATGTTTTGATGATCGGTATAACCATAGAAAGGAATGGTATGATTTGATAACCAATTATAACAAAAAAGATTTATCAAGACTTGCTAAAGAAATATCATTATCTTATGATATGTATATTGGGATCAGAGATGAAAATGAACTTCTCGCATGTTTTGAAAATGATATAGTAGATCTTGTCGTGGGTGTCTATGATCCAAGAAAACCTTTAGAATCAGAAGAATCTATGAAAATTGATATTTTCAAATATAGTGATATACTTATTCCTAACGCAGGAACATTAGAAGAATTTGAATCAAAAATTATTAGAATTAATAACATCATTTAAAAACAAACCAAGATTATGAGAATTGAAGATTTTGAGCCAGGTGAAGCAATTGTAAGAGTTGAACGAGGTGGCTTTAATAAAAATGACGGAAGTTATATAGGCACTAAAGTATATTTACTTTGTATTTTGAACGGACAGATTTATCTGGAACATGATTCCGATCCTACAATTGGTGATAAAGCTTTTAGTCTTAATTTCTGTGATTGGGCAGAAGGATGGGATATGTGGATTGAACCTGAGTTTGGATCAACACAAACTACACACAAGACTTTAGAAAAAAGAATAAGCGAAGCAATAGAAGATGAAAACTATGAACTTGCTGAAACTTTAAAAAATAAACTAAAAGAACATAATGATACAAGAGTTTAATGGTGATTTTCGCTGGTTAAGTAACTTTTATTCTATTAAAATTCCATTTCGTGGTCTTATTTATAGTAGTGTAGAGCACGCATGTCAGCAAAAAGTGACTCACCTTCATGGAAATTATTTTGTTTAGATACTACTGATGCCGGTACAGTCAAAAAAGAAAGTAAAAAACTTGTTTTGACAGATGATTGGGATATTAAAAAGTATGATGTTATGAAAGAATGTATAACTCAGAAATTTATACAAAGTCCTCTCAGAGAAAAACTACTTGCCACAGGTAATGAAAAAATTGTGGAAGGAAATCGTTGGAGGGATGTTTACTGGGGTTATGATTTGAATTTAGAAAAGGGCGAAAATAACCTAGGTAAGTTGATTATGGAATTTAGAACTAAATTACAAAATTCATTATTGACTGCAAAGGAATATCTAGAAAAAAGATACCAAGAAGATAAAGAAATGTGGGCGAAAACTCCTGTTGATCCTGCTTGGAAAAAATGGACAGTGTGTGTCATGGAAGATTTCACAAATTTAGATAAATTATGAGAAAAGAAAAAATTGTGTCAGGCGATAAAGATACAGGTAAGATAATGAAAGTTATTATTGCTGGTGGCCGAGATTTTAACCAATATTCTGAAATGGTTACTCGCTGTAAACATTACTTCAAAAACACTGATAATGTCGAAATTGTTAGTGGAAATGCTAAGGGTGCAGATTTTCTAGGTGAAAGATTTGCTAAAGAAAACGAATATAGCTTAAAATTATTTCCAGCAGACTGGAACAAACATGGGAAACCTGCTGGTATACTAAGAAATATAGACATGGCTGATTATGCAGACGCATTAATTGCTTTTTGGGATGGTAAAAGTCGTGGAACTAAACACATGATTGATACTGCAAAGAGTAAAGGGTTGATAGTGAGAGTTGTCAAATATTGATGGTTTATGAATTAAGAAATAGAAAAACGCATCCACAATGGAAAAATTTTAAACGAGCATATACAACTAACTATACTAAAATATATTCAACATGAATGAAATAGAAATTAACGTACAAATTCGAGTCAATGATAATCAGGATGGCGGTTAACCAGGAAGAAATGTTGAACGATCATCCACTAAACGAAAAGTATATAGATGGAGATTTTAAAAATACTGGTTTGACAGAAGAGGAAAAGCTGGTTGCTATGACGGAGCGTTGAGCCACGGTGGTGAGGAACAAACAAGACTGTATTTATGTAAAGTTTTTTGTTTGGGTTACTTGTACGGAAATATGAATAAAGAAACAAAATTGGTGAATGACCCAATAGAGTTTTCAGTAGTATTACGCCTAACGGACACAGATATAACCAGTTTGGGATTAAATAGTATAAACTTTAAAATAAACAACAAAATGGATAAAGAACGACAAGACCCTAAATATACACAGAACCCCAAATTGGGTATATCTGTTGTTATGCAACGTGCTTTAGATTGGTGGAACGAATTACCAATGCAAAATATTTACGATTGTAGAAATGGATGGGCAAACTTAGTAATGGTATATTACCCGAATAGAGGTGATTGTCAAAATGTGAGTATTGAGGAAATATTATATATGTATGTACGTGAACAAGGTATGTAGCATGTTGCATTAAAACTGAAACGTAGCCATATTGTGTACAACGGACAGCAGTATGGTTTTGTAAGCCTACCACACTGCTTTAATCCAACGATAAACTTTCAAAGGCTTATAAACTATACTGCATGTTAGGCTTTCGTTTTTCGTGCGGTGGCAAAAAACTAAAATATGGAAGATGTAAAATGGCAAACAAGGGATGAAATGGATGTACCTACTAATCCCTTACAGAAATTACAAGAGGTGTTTGCTTTCACTTCAAGAGATTGTGGTGAAGATAAAATGATTGCATTTATGTACGGAGTAATTTCTGGATGGGATGATGATTCCTACGCTGAATTGCAAGTAAAACACAATTGGAGTGATAAAGATTGTTGAATTGCAAAAGGCTTGGCATATTGAATATAAAAAGGCGTGGAATCTCTATATGGGAGCGTTGGCAAATGAAGCCTAACGTTGAGGGTATGGTGTCGTTTGCTTTTCGCAAATGCACTATAACCAGTGTTAGGTGTAGTATGAACGGATTAAAATAACGAAATTATGAGACAAGAAGAAAGAACACAGATTTATTTAGACGAAACATTTTGCATCCCTGAAGATGGGGATACTTGGGCATTTTATGACGGTGTATGGCATTATAAAAACGGGAAATGGTATTTCCCTAAAGGGGCTAAATTATGAAATTATAAAACAATAGTAATAGACCCGCCTTGGAAATACGGGAAATGGTGTAGTGGAAGTGAAAAGGCTTTGGTACAAGGTGAAGCAAATAAACCTGCACCACTGCCTTATGAATGGATGACAGTTGAAGAAATAAAACAACTTCCAATTAAAAGCCATTGCGATGATAACTGCGAGGTTTATTTATGGACTACTCAAAAATACTTACCGGATGCCTTTGCCGTATTAAAAGCTTGGGGACTTAAATACTGCCAAACATTGACTTGGTGTAAAAAACCAATGGGAACAGGACAAGGAGGACCTGCGGTTTACCAGAAAGAATTAATTTATCATTTTGCATCTAAAGAAAAAGCTTTAGCGTATTATCATAAGAAAAATAAATCATAATGGGATATTTAACAACAATAACGTTTAGAAACGATTCATACTCAGATTTTTTAAAAAATCAAGATGAAACTTTAGCAATGATAAAGGATTCTATGAACATGGGAATACCTAAAAATTTTCACAGATCTGATTATCCCCGCACTTCTGGTATTGGCTCTAGCGCAAACCCAGTTATCATTCAAAAACCTAGACATGCCGACGACATTTCACTGTATATGCATTTTGGTAATACTGTCAAGTGTTTAGATGAAGTAAATGAAAATGATAAATGGATAATTGAACCAGCAATTGCTAAGCTTGAATATCGCTTAAAGCAACTTAAAAAACTGAGAAAATGACAGCTGACGTAGTTTTAGAAATTGAATTAAATGAATTGATTGCATTGCATTTCTTGAAGAAAGAAATGGTGTCAAATTCGAAAACAGCGTAGAATATGTAGCTTTGAAACCAAGAGTGAATGATGATTTTCTCGAAGTCAAAGTATTGTATGGATCACAAAGCCATCCTAATAACAATAAACTAATACCTAACACACTGAATCATTTAGGAAAAGTATGGTAAACGAAAACGATAAAATGTTATCAGAATTTATTACCTTATGGATTATGGTAGGGATAATCACATGCCTGATAACTCAAGATATCATGCAACAACAAGTATGAAATACCATACTTCCGATAATTGGATAATGCCAGTCTTAAGAAAATTGGAAAGTCTAGATTTTCCAGAAGGTAAATTAAAAGAGTTTAAGAATAAACTTTTTAAGACTGAAAATAAAAGATTTCCGGCTACTAAACAATTATATGAAACAGCAGTTCTTTTTTTAGAAGTTTATCAAGAAGTCAAGGAAATCACTAACTTTTGCAAAAATGAAAATTCTTAGTAAATACAAAGATTATTATGATTATCTTCAAGGTATCTATGGTACTGATCCAAAAATTGTGCTTGATCGTAGGAAAAACAAAGTATTAAAAAAGGAAGATTTATTTTCAAGTAGATGGGATAATTCTGAATTAGGATTTATTGCAATTGCGATCAATGACAAACTTTATACGGGTGTTTATTCAAAATCTGATGATAAGTTTTATTATGGTGAAGATTTAGAAAAATTCAAAGAAAAGTACGATGCTGTAGCATTTGCCTCTTGGTATTTGAGAGAATCAAATTTTCTTTTAAATCCAAAATCTTCAGCAATATGTTTATTCGATAGAACTACTGATGGTGCTGTTTTAATATTAAACAAGCAACCAGTGTCTTGTGAAATTAATTCAAAATTTAATTGTCCAATAGTTCTTTATAACTCAATGTACTCTTTAAAACGTGGTGAACAACCGAAATTTTATCCAATGCTTAAAGAATTCGAGTTTCATAAAGCTTTATCTGCACCCGAAGTATACAGAGAAATTTCCGATTGGATAAGTAGAAAAATCACAGAAAAAGAATCACGTGGAGAAAACACTTTGAGTAATGATGAAAAGATCGATTCAAAGGGTTTTGATAAAAAAAGATCTTTTCGACCTAATATGAAAAAATAATGGAAGTATTTAAAAATTGGAAAAGTAAATTTAAAAAGGATATTCTTGTTGAATCTGAAGAGGCCTGTCGTAAAAGGTTTCAGGAAATCGAAGAAAGGCTTTTTGTTCTTGAACACCCTATTAAATTACAAAAGGGTAAATTCTACAAGGTTACCATATTGGTACCTAGATATGGTTACCAACCAACACCAGATCCGGCACAAGAATTTGAATTGACAATCACAGACATGTTTATCTATTTCCATGATGACGGTCCTGATCGAAGATATTGTGGTGTAAATCGATCTGGTTATAATATGCTCATTGACGAGAGATATTTGCAATCTTATGAGCTGATAAAATGCCCTCAGCCAGAAGTTAACCAAGACAAAAACATAAAAAAATAATAATGATGGAAAATTTTTTAAATTGGCTTATTACAGATGAAGGATACATATATTTTGTTGGATATGTAGGAATTAATTTCGCGCTTTATATAGTACATGCTTGTATAGCTACATTTATTTTTAACAAAAGTTGGGAGTATGGTGAAATTGGTCAATGGGTTATTAAAATACGTAATCCCAGAGTTGATAAGAATATAGAGCCTATTTATAATGTTGATACTATATCTTTTTGGACTGATGAAAAAAACATGACTCGAGAAATTACCAAATATAACAAACAATGGATAACTTTTCTAGAGCTTTCGGACATTATACAATTCAATTCAAAGAAATGGTACTGGAAATGGTTTACATTTTTGTATAATTTTTTAAGTCCTTGGTTTATGACATTTCGGTATTATCATTATATGAAAGATAAATTTAAACCTGGGATTACTGATGAGGATTATACCATACTAGGTAATTCCGAAGATATTGCCAAAATGTGGGAAGCACGGTACCTCGAGGCATTAGCTGCTGAAAAGGCTGAAAAAATCGAAGCACAGGAAAAAATGTCAAAGAAGGATAAACTGAATCTGACGTTTAACGAAAACTTCACAGCATAAAATCAAATATTATGGATGATCAAAGTTTACAAGAATTATTACAAATTATTAAATTGTGTTCGAAAAAATGTGGGATATCTAGAGGGCATCTGACACATGTTATTACAGCTTACTGATGACGAAGAAGAACAAAGAAGAATTAACTTTGATACATACCATTGAGTTGTCGATAATTTTGTTTATATTTGTACTGTAATCAAAAATTCATAAAATGATAGATTCAAAATTGAGAGAATATTTAGAAGGTGGAGGATATAAAGAACTTGCGAAATTCCTGGTAGAGGTATATGTGGACTATTTCCCTTTATGTTTACTATTGGTCTTGTATACAACATAGATAAATGGGGATATGAAGGTCGCTATTGTTTTCCAAGAGAAAACACATTACTTGCATTAGGTGCTTTATTGACATGGGACGGTAAACATGATCCCGAAGAAGTTTGGATCAAGCATAAAGGTCGCACAGGAGAATGGAATTATTCAAATAGAAAAACATACGAAAATGCTTAAAAAATTATCAGCTTATTTGCTTTGGCAGCAATATTCAAAAGAAAGTTCTTTTTATGAACTACCAAATAATTTGTGTCGCACATTTTGGTTAACAATTATTGCAATTCTTATAATACCGTTTACTTGGCCAGGATTAATCTTCAATCATATAAAATGCTGGAATCCCTGGTCAAATGTTGAAGGTACTTGCTTTGAACAGTTAGGTCGAAGTGAACTTTATTCTCTATCCGAAAAAATGCACGCAGGAATTTCTTTAATATTCTTCCTTTTTGTCAGCATTTTTGGATTAGCAGGATTAGCATTTATTGAAAATAATTTAGGTGTAGATGTCAATAATCTTATTGATACTCTGAATATTACAACATTATATTTTCTTTGGCAAGCTATAGGAATACTGACAGGTTTATTTCTAATTATTTGTATTATAATAATTGTGGGAATTATGTTTCTTATTGGCAGTTTTTATAAAGAATGTAAGAATTGGATTTCCTGGAAAAAAAAGTCTAAATTACATGATAAAAAACCTCACGAAAAATCAAAGTTTAAAGAAAATTGTAAGGATTTATATGGTGCATTTATGAATAAATATTGCACTAAAATGGATTGGAACTTTAAACAAAAAAATTCATGAATATATAATCCATGGAAATATTAACATTTGAAGATTTTTTATCTGAACAAAAAGATAACGGCATTCCCGAAAGGTACACAAAAAAAGGCTTTACAAAGGTTGGGACCAAAAAGAAGCGCCTAAAGGAGCAAAACATAAATGGGAAGTTCTTGCCAAAAAGGGTGATAAATATAAAATCATTCAGGGTGGTACTATAGGCATGGAGGATTTTTCTCAACACAAAGATAAAGAAAGAAAGAAAGCATTTTGGGATAGAATGGGCGGCGAAAATTCTGAAAAAACAAAGGATCCCTTTTCGGCTTTATATTGGCACAAGAAATTCGGTACTTGGTAAGTTAACAATTCCTTAACATTGGATAATGTGATAGTTCAATTATTTGTATTATATTTATACTGTAATCAAAAAACAATAACTGAATGGAAGCATTATTAAAAACAACTCAAAAATCCAGAGTATTGACAACAGTTGAAAAAGTCATGGGTGCTAACCCTGGCGTATTTAAAAGAATCAACGAAATCAAAGTTCCTGAAATTTTATTTCACCCAATCAAAACGGGATCACCTGAATTTGATAATTCATTCTCAGAAATCGGTGGAGTAACTCCAGGAAGTGCTTATCTCACAACAGGACCTCCAGGCGCAGGAAAAACAACAATTTTAGTTACACTAGGTG
>Ga0136601_1000591_pt1 | contig 14836 bp, 13 predicted proteins | sample AntRauMFilla2699_FD_181020 | JGI IMG/M metagenome (GOLD analysis project Ga0136601, IMG submission 181020) | Saline lake microbial communities from Rauer Islands, Antarctica - Metagenome Filla 2 #699 | ecosystem: Environmental > Aquatic > Non-marine Saline and Alkaline > Saline | place... | reverse complement strand
ACTAGTCCCAGCTCTTGTGCCATCTGCAGTGTGGTCAGTGTTTGCGCCTGGATACCCTGCGTACTATCGATGAGCAGCAATACTCCTTCCACCGCTTTCAGGGCACGTGACACTTCGTATGAGAAGTCGATGTGCCCGGGTGTATCAATGAGATTAAACTGGTACTCGTTATCACCCTGCGCATACCGCATCCGCACCGGCTGCATCTTGATAGTAATCCCCCGCTCCCGCTCAAGTTCCATTGAATCCAATACTTGCTCTTTCATCTTGCGCTCCTCGACAGTCTTGGTCTGCTCTAGCATTCGGTCAGCCAAGGTGGACTTGCCGTGGTCAATGTGAGCAATGATACTAAAATTTCTAATCTGTAACGCCATAGATTGCTCTACTGTACCTTAGATAGCAAAAATTACTAGAGGACATCCTGCTGGGGAGCAACTACATCGGTTTTGAATATCCGCGCCCGGAAAGAGCAAGTAATTTCAGATAGCTCTCTTGATCCGAGTATCCAGTACGTCAAAACAACTCCTGTCACACCCACTATACCAGCACTAACGCCTTGGATAAAAATTCCAATAAACGTCTCTTGGTTGACTCCTTCTACAAGAAACACCAACGTACTGTACGCAGAGAGTCCGCCAACAGTGGCTGCGATGCACGCTTGAAGACATTGCTGGCCGAGTGAATAAAAAGACAGTTGGTAGGTTGAGCGTAGGAAATAGAGCAACAAAACTACCTCTATTATCACTCCCACCGAAAAACCTAGTGGCAACATAAGTACCTCCGACCCAGTTACTTCTGATAATCGGAATAGGTTGGTCATAAAAAGAGCGAAGGCTTCGTGTGTAATGTACCACTGGTATAAAAACCACGCTGATAACGCACCGGAACCAGCTCCAAGAGCGGTCACCAACAAAGGAATCCGGGTATATCCTCCTGCATAAAAAGCCCGAATAACTAACAGTAATATTGCCTGTCCAACCAAGGTCAAAATGAACACAGCTAGTACAGCCGCGGTTAAGCGTGTGTCCTCCCAACCAAATGACCCACTCCCTAAAAGCACGCGCACAATCTGTGCCCGTAAGACAATAACTAACACGATGATTGGCACCGACCAAAACACGATATGTCGCAAGGCCGTTAAAACATAGGCATTGAACGTTGACTGCTTTTGCTGTGCTAGCAAACTGGCCAAAGTAGGAAAAGCAGCAACTGAATAACTCATTCCAATAATTGCTAATGGCACCGACTGTAAGTTATAAGCTAACTGGAACACAGCTACTGACCCAACCGTCATAATGCTAGCTAATGAAATTAGCAGTAACAACAGTATTTGGTTCAGTGACAGCGTAATCGCTCGCGGCAGTGCTACCCGGGTTACCTTTCGTAACGCTTGCCAATCAAACTGAGAAACGAGACTAAAGGAAACCGAATTTTTGTAAACTAATGGTATCTGTACCGCTAGATGTCCAACTGCACCCAACACGACACCATACACGATTCCAGGTAATCCAAAAAAAGGATACAGGGTAACGATGCCAAAAATAATACTGAGGTTATAGATCAACGGCGAAATAGCATACACCACAAACCGATGCGACATCTGTGTAACGACGCCACATAAACTAGACAGCCCCAAGAAAAAGGGCTGCAGCAACATAACTCGCAGCAACAGTGTGACCACTTCTTGCTGCGCAACCATAAAGCCAGGAAAAAGCGTTGCCACTAAGAATGGAGCGGTGATGAAGGCTACTAGAGCAACGATTGAATAGACAAGTAAAAATAAGGTGAAAACCTGACTCAACAACATCGACCCTCGACCAGGCTCACGGGCTTCTTCTTGTGTGACAAACGGCAGTAATACATAGACCGAAAGCACCGAAGCAAACAATACAAATAAGACGTCTGGTATTCTGAAGGCCGCATAATACATATCCAGCTCAACTCCTGCTCCAAATTGGTATGCTAATATTCTATCCCGCACCAGCGCCAACATCTGAGACGCAAAAGCAAATAGAGCTAGGATGTAGGCAGCCTGATGGAGACCGCGAATTTCGCGATACAACAAGCGTAAGACGCGGTTCACCATAGAAATTATTCAGCTGGAGTGTCAGTAGTTGACGTCTCGTTACCAGCGGTAGAAGGAGGATTTTCCGAAGTTTCATTTGCGCCACCGAAATTAACAGGGGTAATTAAATCGGTGTCTGAGGCACTTTGTGAAGTAGTTACATCATTATCAGTTGAAACACCCGACGGCTCGCTGATTAGCTGGCCAGTCGGTGCAGTAGTGTCAATTTCGCCCGATCTCATTTGTTCAATCAAGGTGTTGATCGACTCATTGTCAGGATTAAGTGCTTGCACAGCTTCTAATTCGGAGATCGCTAATTCAGCATCTCCTTGTTCAAAATACTGTATCGCTCGAACGTACCGAGCGTTTGAATAATTGGGATTGATTTCGATAGCTCGGCTCAGAGCTTGAATAGCAGCATCTCGATTAGCTTGTTCCGCCAACAAAACTCCAAGCTGATAGTAGCGACCGGCGTTGTTTGGTTCCAAGGAAATCAGAGCTCGTGTGTTAGCTACTGCTTCGTCTATATTTCCTTCGCTAATATCTAATTGAGTGAGGAAGAAAATAGCATCAGAGTAATTTGATTTTAGACGCAAGGCTTCAGCTACATACGTACGAGAAACATCAGACTGTTCGTTACGTGAAGCAGCAATGGCTTGCAATATAGCGTACACAGGATTCTTTGGATCTACTCTTTTTGCTTCTTCATAGACTTCAATTGCCCGATCGGCTGCTCCTTCTATCTCAATAGCTGCTAAGACATTATAAATGTCACCTAGAGCCAGCCAGTTAACCGGATTGGTGGCATCTATAGATACCGCTTGTTCAGCTGCAGAAATGGCTTGTGTAATGATTTGTTCAAATTCTTGCTGCTCAACTTCAGTTGGTGACTCCAAAGCAATCAACTGATTGAGTCGTAATTGGTAAATTAAAGATATTTCACGTACGTAGACGTCACTAGAAAACAACTGGTACGAACTAGCAATACGTTCATTGATGGCGTTTATGTCAGCGCTTTCTATGAGATCAGCTGGAATGGTTGAGAATGTGTACGCAGCCGCTAGCTGGCGAGCTGCCCCATACCCCACGGCCACAGTCGAGATAATCACCACCATAACCAGAATAATAAGAATCAAACCAGACCGAGCACTGGTAACCAAATTGATATGCGTCCCAGCCTGCGGAACAAGCACTTGCTTAATAGCCAGTGTCAATCCTGTAAAGAGGGCGGCGAGAGCAAGGGTTAATGGTCCAGGCATATATAGCAATGTAGCTAACCAAAGGTATGCGGCAATCACGAAAGAGGCGGTACCGAAGAAAAACCAATACACACTAGTTGTTTTGCTGCGCAGCAACATATGACAGCCTGACCAGGTAAAAATACCCAGGAAGACGAGCCAGGTCAAACCACCCAACAAACCACTCGTTACAAACCAGGTCGGAACATATCCACTACCACCGTTGAATTCAGTGTCCCAGAAGATTGTTTCGTTAATAGAAGTATCTTTATGCAATCGCCAGGCCTGAACAAAGTTATTTGGTCCTATACCGGTAATAGCATTGGTTTCGTAGACATTCTGAGCCACTCCAAGGGTGGCAGTAAACGAAGGTCGAACTTCTATATAAGACGTGTTGGTAGCTTCAGAGATTCTTGATCCCAAGGCATCACCTCCCACCACAAACACCGCTGATGTTATGAATACAACAGCTATCAAAGCTACGGACACCACCGAAGTAGGGCGATGCGAATTTGAATCCGAAACACTGGTACTGTAGGCGGCAAATCTATCTTTCGTCAAAGTGTACATCACTAGTACGAGACTGAAGAAACCGAGAGAAATCCATACAAAACTAAAATTGATGACTGCTAGTGGGATTAGCGCCAATACGACGGCCGTAGACCCGACCGCTTTCAATAGCGTGTTTGAACGCAACTGTTCAAGGGCAATAATCACTACCATTATAAACACCCCTAAGAACAGTCCAAGGTCATTGAAGCTGCCAAACACTGAACCAGTTGGGCCTAAAAAACCAAAATTTGCAATTTCGCTACCGAAGAAGATTCGTAATATATGATGCCCAATCAATATGACTCCAGCCAAGAAAAACAAACTGTATATATATACCAAAGCAGTTCGCGAAACGGCAAACAGTGCGGAGCACGCCATTATGACTGCCAGCAGAAGTAGGAAGCCGGTCGTATGCACTCCCAATACCGTACCTACCAGTGAATAGACAGGGTTAACGGCTAATAAACTAGCTACGGTACTGGACACAATAACTGCGAACCACGCAATTAGGGTGTAGGGTACCAAAAAACGAATCGAGCCATTACGCAAGACTCCGAGACTAAAGAATATTAGTGCCGAAATTACCCCAAACAACAAAATGTACGTCTTTGCTACCCCTTGTAGACCTGGGATATTTGGGAAAAATGCCAGTACTGCAAGCACAATACTACCAAATAAAATGCACTGAGCTACTTTAATCAAAGCTACACTAGTCCGGTCACTGACTGGTTTAGTTGATCTTTTTTCTGCGGTTTCCGGAGTAAATACTGGTATATTCATAAGTATGTTCAATGATTAAATAATATATCAAATGCGTAATCGGCTAATACACTACTAGCATACCATACATACAAAAACCATCACGCGAAAACGTGATGGTTTTTGTGCACATAAGCCGGATTCTGTCAGGATTACTCCTGGATGACCATATACCTAGGACACTTGTTACCAAGTGTCTCATGCGGCTCTCTATCGTCGGCTACATGGTCAATACGTAACCACGTAGCCGACGATAGCACGGCCTTGCACAGCAGTAAGGATTTAGCCGTTTCACCCGATTAGTTACCTAATCGACTACTCCAGAGTATGGAGTCCTCATACTCGCGTACTAAGGCGTCTCTGCTCGCACCTCGCCCAGCATCGCTTTCGTAAAAACGTGTTACTGGGGACGGGGATTACCCGCTACCGTTTTTGATGATATAAAATACCAAAAATGTGTCCGGACTTTCCTCCCAGCACCACTTGTATTTACTACCAGTTACTCACACAGAATACCGTGAATACCGTACCAAACAAAAGTGGTGCCAGGCGGTCATCGTACTTTTTAATTATACAACAAAATAACGTATGCGCAAGTTACCACGATGCTCTATCACCCACCTCCCACCCGTACTGTAAACTAGTGCTTGCGTTAATTTCCAACACATACCGGGCTGGTATCGGCGAACTAAACGATTCAGGATAGGTAGCTGGCGATACAGCAGTTTCTATATGGACAATACGTCGCTCGCTATCAAGCCAAATAATATCAAGTGGGTACAGCATATCTTTCATCCATATCCCCCACGCACTATCCGTATCAAACACAAATAGCTTACCCAAGCCCGGTGGCAGGACCGGCGTATCTGATAAGCCTTGTACCCGGGTTGCAACCGTATCAGCTACCGATACCTGCAGTGTGGTAGCCCCAATGGTGAGTGGGATTAGTGGCGCATAATGAGCAGCGATAACATCTGCATATTCGTCAGTTAGTGCTGCTGCGATACCGGACTGACTGACTGCAACCGGTGAACGAGTAGTGGCTAGTGGTGACTGAACATATACAACATACACACCACACAGGCCAACGCCTATAATAAACAAGCTCGCGCCCACAGCGCTACGCCATCTCTTTACCCAAGCCATGCACTATATGCAACGTAGGTTACCCCGGCTACGGCTGCACCAAGAATAGTTCCCCAAGCAATATCAACAATCACGACGGTTAAGGGCCAGTCTTTCAAGGTGGCAAGATTGGTCATATCGTAGGTAGCGTAAGTAAAAAAGCCGAACAATGCGCCGTAGAGAATGGCCATCCCTAGTCTACCGGCCTCAACGGCTGGATACACAGCAAAGAACGTTAGCCCGATCAAAAATACTAAGTAGAATATAATGGCTGCCGGCCAATTCACGTCGCCAAGCAGGTGTCCGATCTGCGCTTGATAAAACCCGCGCGCCACAACGCCTAGCCAAATCATATCAATTATGAAAAATGCCGGCACGCTAATGGCATATAACGTCAAAAATAATCCAATATTCATAGACATACATTGTACCACACCCAGCCAGCGTCCCGGACCACACCTTTCTGTCCCCGACGCAGAAGAATCACCTCTTGTCGCATCCAATAGGACTTCACTGATCCCGCAGTATACAGGCTATACTGCGGGATTTTGGCTGCATAGAGAACAGTCGTATAGCACAGCAATTCGTCAGTCGACCACGAGTGCGGTTAAACCTCATCAATCAAAACAGCGTCTAAAGCTGTTTTGATAGCCGGTGCATCTAGATTTTGTCCAATGAAGACAATCTTTTGCGTCGCTTGACTCGACTCATCCCAGTAACCGTAAGGGTCCAGATTGATAATACTGCCCGCCTGTGACCACATCATTGCTAGATCTGGCTTGTTGTCTACCCAAGCAAAACCTTTGGAGCGGAGGATGTTTTTTAGCCCACCGCTTTCTAGTAAAGCAGTGAGCTTTGCGTCATTGAATGGTCGATCGGCAACATAAACCAGACTGCTGATTCCGTACTCCTCTGTTTCTGGCACATGTTCGCCGCGCAGCTCCTTGAGCCACCCGGCATTACTAGCCGCTTTTTCTATTGTGAATAGTCCCGTATCGACGATTTCAGCAGACGGGACAGCTCCATGCTCTATCGTCAGTAACTTGGCGCCAGGATTGAGTCTTGTTATCAAGGCTTGTACTACTACTACTGCTTCTGGTGTGGCTAAGTCTATTTTAGACAATAAAATAACATCAGCGAACTCAATCTGATTAGTCAGTAAATGTACCAAACTACGCCCATCTTCTGGATCAACCCCGATTCCGGCTTGAGCCAGTGTTTCGGCTGATTGCCAGGTCTCCATGAACTGCGCCGTATCAACCACGGTCACCATGGTATCAAGCCGAGCACTCTCCATCAGCGTTCGACCATCCGCCTGCTCAAAGGTAAATGTCTCAGCGACTGGTAACGGCTCTGAAATACCACTAGATTCGATAATAATGGCGTCAAACCGCCCGGCCTTAGCCAACTTCTCGACCTCCACCAACAAGTCTTCTCGCAGTGTGCAACAGATACAGCCGTTGCTCATTTCAACCAATTGTTCTTTGGTATGATCAAGCACAACATCACCGTTCTTCACTAATTCAGCATCTATATTCACCTCGCTCATATCATTCACAATCACTGCGTACTTCTTACCTGCACGATTAGTGAGCAGGTGATTGAGGACGGTTGTTTTCCCGGCCCCCAGAAATCCAGACAAGACAGTGACCGGTATCGACGTAGTGTTCATAGTAACAATATAGGTAGATTAGTTATTGCAGCGGTGTCGTAGAAACTGATTCGTAGTGCGATTCGTCTTGATGTTCGTCTTGATGTTCGTCTTGATGTTCGTCTTGATGTTCGTCTTGATGTTCGTCTTGATGTTCGTCTTGATGTTCGTCTTGATGTTCGTCTTCATTATCAGCAGCGTGATCCCCTTCTACATGTTCAGTATGGTCTTCATGATGTTCTTCGCTATGACCATGTGAATGACTCTCACTGAGGGCATTTGCAACTATTCCCATCAGTAATACCCCCACCACCACCAAGCTAATATGGTAACTGAAATAGGTTGCGGTCTCAGGACGATGACGCTTTGGTAACAAATCATGCAAAACTACATGAAAGAAGAACCCCGCACTTACCGCTAACAATACTCCTTCCAATTCATGCGACGCTAACGCCAAATACCCCAGCCCAATACCCAGCAAGATCGTGCTGGAGACAGTGAAGTTAATTAATAACGCTTGTTTAGTGCTATATCCAGCCTGACGCAACACAAAAAATTCTGAAATTTCTTGGAGTACTTCGTGCACCATCACTGACACAGTTACGGCCAAACCCAAGGCTGGCGAAGCTGCAAAAGCAGCCACCAGTATCACGCCGTCAGCAATATTGTGAATACCATCTCCAATCACCAATTTTCGAGCACCGCCATGACGATGACTACACGCTGGGTCGTGATGATGGTGTGTTTCTGGTAACAGTGCGTGTAGGCCCCAGGCGAGAACATACCCCACACCAACCACGAGAGCACCCACGACGCGCGAGTCAAATATTTCAAACGCTTCCAAGGCCAGCGCGCCGGCAGTAACTAAAAACACACCGGCTGAAAACGATACCAAAAAAGCTAAGTGCTTCTCCAGGAACGCCCTTGCTGTCCCTATCGTAAAGAATACCCCAGCCAAAGAAGCCCCCATCACACATCCCGCTGCTATAAATGTTTCTAACATGTTATGTATCAACAATTACTACGTTGCAATAATAGATGCATCATACCTGGTACCAAATAAAATGCAAATCATTTGCACTATTTTCACCGGTTAGCTCAAGTTGTCACTCATTTGCATAAGTTGCAACTGTGGGTATAGTGTGTGCTATCATGCTAGGTATGTGTATTGCCTGCGGATTACCCACTACCCACACCACTTCCCTGACGCAGTGGCTGGGCGTAGTAAGTCTGACGTCATTTGTCTTAACAACATTCATCTCGGTATGCTGGGTCTTGACCTCAGTCTGGTTCAAGAAACAGCTACACCGCCTCTTCTAAGTAACCTCTACTATTTATGAATATCCGTCTCACACCACACCGCAAAAGCATCCTCACTACTCTCGCCTGCCACAAAGGAACGCTTTCGGCGGCTGAATTGCACGCTAAATTACCCAACGTTAATCTAGTTACAATCTATCGTAACCTCGACACCCTCAGTGAGGCTGGTCATATCAAAAAATTATTCCTTAGTGGCAAAGAAGCTGTGTATGAATACCAAAAGCAACCGCACCATCACGCCATCTGTACCGAATGTGACGCTGTGATTCATTTTGAAACTGAGGCCACTAAGCTAAAGGAAGCTTTGCAGCTCAAAGGCTTCGATATTACTGACGTTGATATTACCGTCCGCGGCACCTGCCAGAACAAACATCAAACGTCTCCCCGCCACTAAATACTACAATAAGAACCATGCTCCCAACCCCAGTAGAGCGAGCATGCCAATCACGTCAGTGGCCGTAGTGACAAAAATCATAGATATTGTAGCAGGGTCTTTACCAAGCTTTTTTAATGCAAGTGGAATGATAGCGGCCGAAAATCCAGCCACAACATGTACTACTATCATTGCCAAAGCCACCACTACTCCCAGCCAAAAACTGCCGTTTACTACCAAGGAAACTGCGGCTACGACCAATCCAATTATCGTGCCGTTCAGTACTCCGGCCGCTGTCTCGCGCCATACAGCCAGTCGCGCATCATATGGACTCACCGTTCCCAGCGTGAGGCCACGCATAATAACAGCAAACGTTTGACTAGCTGCGTTTCCACCCATACCTGTCACAATTGGGATGTACACGGCCAACACGGCCAACTGCTGCACCGTGTCTTCAAACGACAAAATAACCAATCCGGCCATGAAGGCTGTCACCAGATTAAGAACCAGCCAACGACTGCGGTTTTTAACCTTACTCAACACAGAATCGAGTGGCTGTTCAGCCTGATCCAGACCAGCAAAATCATAGAGCGAGGAGGTGGGTAATTTATCAAACAGATGTAAGGCATCATTAGCATACATAATACCTAAGACACTGCCGTCGGTATCAAGCACCACCAACTTACTGCGTGGCGCAGCCGCCAAATCCATAACAATACTCTGACTATCTGCCGTATACGGAATAGTAGTAACTGGCGTGACGCACGCGGTCAAGCTAGACTCATTTTTCTCCCGGACAAGCACAGCCATTTTCACTTCACCCACTAATGTCCCGGCATCATGCACCAGTACTTCTGGGAACCTACCGGTTTCCTGATAATGATCCTCCAGGATATTAGCCGCTTCCGCAACAGTGCTGGTGTGGGCCACCCAAATATAATTGAAATTTATCAATTCAAACGCGGCTTTGGGATGAAAGGTTAAAAAGGTATCAAGCTTGTCTCGGACGTCACGTTTAAGTAGATTGAGTACCTGGATACGTTTTTTCATGTCGGTAATTTTTATTACCAATTTTTCAGCCGACAACAAATCAAGATGGTCTAAAATATCAACCAGCTCACGCTTAGTGAGCTGGTTGATTAGATCCTGCTGTACGTACGGAGACAAGACTGTTAGCACAGCACTCTGCTCAGATAGCGGCAATCGCCGTAGATTCTCTAAGCGATCTTCTTTTCGATACGTAATTCGCCGCGCTGCTGCAGTAGTGTCCATGCCAAAATGGGTCTAGGTACAATTAGATCAAGACTTCAATAGTAGCAGCGGCACGCAATGCCTCAATGTACTCTGCTATCAAAGCCTGTTCTTGGGTAGTACGAATTTGTTGTTCAATCTCAACTCGTACCTCTTCCAAAGGTGGCAACTCGTCCATTTCACTGCTAGCCTGTTCATAGAAAGCCACTACATCTTCCTCAGATACCACAATTGTAGACGTATCAACCGCTGAATCAATCAAAGCTTGGACCAGTAATTCACCTTCAATGTCACTACGTAATGAAGCTGCAGTAATTCCTAACTCATCCATTCGACTCATTAGAGCCTCTTCTCCACCCACGCTCTCGACAATTTCTTGGTAGCGAGCCTCGATATCTTCATCACTAGCACTCAGACCGGCCGCCTCCGCTTCTTGGCGCAGTAGCTGTGTGTTAATCAAGACCTCAAGTGCTTGTGACTCAATTTCTTGCATGACTTCAGGGTTTTCAGTATCCACTCCTTGCTGCTGGGCACTAATTATTACTTGGTCACGATTTTGAGCAAATTCCGCTCCAGAGATTTCTACTCCGTTTACGGTAGCTACAGGTTGGTTTTGTGCACTAGAATGCAACCAGCCAAAGTAGTTGGTATCCATACGGCCTTGCTGTTCGAGCACGAACACTAGTCCCGCTCCAAAGAGAGCGACGATAGCGACCGCAATACCGTACTGCTTCATGCTGCCCGGTGTTGTAGCAGCCGTTGCTGTATCGCTGTCATCAGCAACACTGGATGACTCAGTCGCCACCTCATCTGTAGCTATATTAGTGGTATCACCAGCTTGAGCAACTGCCTTCGTGTCAACGTGCTCGGTGTCGGTATGTGTAGTATCAGTTGTTTTCTTGTCTTCCATAAAATAATGAATTATATGTACAATATTGTCTTACTCTGGCGCGGTGACGCCAATTCTTTAACCCTACTACGGTAGCATGTTCTACGTATGATTGGTAGCGGGGTTATACGCTGTCGGGGAAAAGCGCTGCTGGTTGCTGGCGACTCCACTCGGCCATTACCACCGCCGCCGAAGCGGCTGCATTGAGTGATTCGCAACGTGGATGCATCGGAATGGAAATTACTGTATCGCACGCTTCACGGGTTTTCTGACGCAGTCCAGCCCCTTCATTGCCAAGCACAAAGGCTGTCGGCTTCGAAAATGATTCAATATATAAAGATACCGCCCCTTCTCCAGCCAATCCGTAAACCCAAAAGCCGCGCTTCTTGAGATCAGTCAAAGTGGCATTAACGTTGCGAATGTGTACTAACGGAATCTGAAACGCCATTCCTGCCGAGACCTTCACAACCGTACCAGTTACCGGAGACTGGTTGTGTGGCGGGATCAGTACTCCCGCTACCCCAAACGCTGCCGCACTACGAATAACCGCTCCGACATTGTGCGGGTCTTGCACTTCCCCTAAGACCAAAACGCTTGTACTTGCTGTAGGCGACAACGAATCAGCAAAATCACGATAATCAACTAATAAGCGATTGATATCAATACCGGCGATAACGCCTTGATGTACCGCATCGGGACGCAAGCCGCCAGGCAATCGACGGCCGGCCAAGACCCGCGGTGGAACAGGACTTTTCTTGAGTAGCGAAAGCAACGTCTCGTCACTACACCCCGCTTCTATGTGCAGCTCGGTTATTATTTCTGGACGCATTTGCAGCGCTTCGCTCACAGCGTGTTTACCAAATATAAAAGCAATATCTTGTTGCATACGTACAGCGATAGTAGCACATCCCAAAGTGAAGCGAAATATCGACACAATATGGAATCAATTATTGTATACTGGCACATATGCTACTTCACCAAGTTCGTTCTGCACCAAACACTATTCTTAGTGTTGCTCGCATTGTGCTTGGTGTCGTTCTAGGAGTACTACTGTTAGTGAGTATCTTTTGGTATCACTATAGTATGTTGCCAATGAACACAACAATCGCTCCAGTACCCACTAAGCCAGTTGCTGAACCATTTCCTATCGGGGTTAATCCAAGTACGCAAACCATTATTGAACAACCGCAAGCAGAAAAATATCTCGATCAATTTATCGCCAGTAACCATACTCGCTCACCCCGCTTTGACACCTGGCTTGCTAAGGTTCGTGCCACTATTGAAAGCTTTTCTTGGTATCAGCAGTTAGCTGCTCCCCGGAGTCGTACCGCAGTGATTTGGTCGGGTGAACGGTCTGAACAAGTAGCGGATTCGTTTGCTGCGATTCTTAACTGGACAGCAGCTGAAAAAGCTGAATTTCAACGTCAGGTTGAAACGACCCAACCCATGCTTGATGAAGGTAAGTACTACCCAGGACGGTACGTTTTCCATGACCATACAACGGCTACATCAGCCGCAGCAATGGTCTTAGACTCATTTGCTACCCAAATTCAAGACCGCTATTCACCTGACATTGCCGCGCAAGTACCGCTCGCTGATGCGTTGATTATCGCATCTTTAATAGAACGGGAAGCCTATGATTTTAATGACATGCGATACATATCAGGAGTCATCTGGAACCGACTATTTATCAATATGCCACTCCAGCTTGATGCCACCCTACAGTATGCCCGCGGCGTCCCGGGCAGTAATCGCAGCTGGTGGCCCATTCCGGTACCAGCCGATAAGTTTATTGACTCCCCCTACAACACCTACCAAAACAATGGATTGCCACCAACACCAATCAGCAACCCCTCAGTCGACGCTATTATTGCTGCTCTGAATCCGCGTCAAACAGACTGTCTTTTCTATTTTCATGACGCGCGCGGCGGCTTTCATTGCACTGAAACCTACGAGGAGCATGTCACACTCTTGCGTCAATACTACTAACCCACACCGCAATGAGCACTTCTGTAAAAAATAATTGGCTGCAGCGACACTACGCCTTAATACTCATTCTGGCCTTTTTAGTTACTCTAAACGGCATTTTTTACTATGTGGGACCTGGTCAAATTGTTGATGTTGTAGGTGTAGATAACACGTACCTGTATGTGTTTTTATTAGCTGCCATCGGTGGATTATCTACCCTCAGTGGAACTGTACTCTACAGCTCGCTTATTACGTTTGCTGCTGGTGGCGTGAGTCCATTATTATTAGGCTTTGCTGCTGGTGTAGGGTTGTTTATAAGCGACAGCATATTTTTCTTCTTAGCAAAGCGCGGCACCAAATCAGTTCCTGCCTCATGGCAACCGTGGCTTACAAAATGGAATAACCTCGTTACTAGGTATCCACGCTGGGCAGTAATCTTATTTATTTTTTTCTTACTTGGTTTTACGCCAATGCCGAATGACGTTCTCATGATTATATTGGCTCTAACTGGCTTTACCTACCGAGAACTGATATTAGCTTTTCTTGGCGGCAGTCTTTGTGTAGCACTAATAGCTACACACTTTGGTAGCTTACTTACCTAGCGGATTTGAAAGAGACTATTACCTACATCGCGACACACGAATTATAAGCAGTTTGGGGTGATTTTAGTATTTTATGCTTAATAATTTTGCTCCAGTCGAGCCTCTGACACTTCAGTTCGAGTCCCTACGTAACAGCCTCAAGCCTGTTACTGTCCGGTAGCACGAGAAAAGCCACCAAAAGGTGACTTTAACTCTCGTGCTAGCGGTATGGGATGATGTTGAAACTTTTTTAAAGACTCAAATCAAGTAAGACTTCGCCATTTTCTGAAATTGGCTCAAGGCATTCTTTTAAAATTTTTGTATGCTCTTGATTTATCTTGACTTCAGGATCTCCTTTTCGATGTTCTCCAGTAATCACATTGACACCAATCACATAGTCCTGACCTTCTCTTCCTTTGAACAATACGAAAACTTCTCTAGCAACATTTTCATGCTCAAAAGTTCTGATTACTTCTTCTTTTCTATCTCCACCCAATACTTTAAACCACTCTTTGAGAGTTTCTAGTTTTCCTTCCTTTACTTTTAATATTTTTGAGAAATGCATAGAATGATTATATCTCAAATTATCTGGCTACCGGACAGGGACTCGAAGTTTACAGCTTCAGTACAGGTTGTCGCTATTTTTACAAAATAGCTGGCAACCTTTTCGAGTCGCGTAACGGCTTTTAGTTTCGTATTCACTACACAAAAACCCTACGCCCTGTCCGGTAGCACGAGAAAAGCCACCAAAAGGTGACTTTAACTCTCGTGCTAGCCGTCTCGGGCTAGAACCGTCTGATAACGTTACCCTGCTTGACCGATATACTATTCAAAAATTATCAATTTCGACGCGTCTCGTGCACCTTAAAAAGTTACAAAAGTGACACATTTATCAATATCTAAAGTAGTTACACTGGTCTGTAACTATTTAGCCTGAATCCTTGCTTTGAATTTTGATCCGTCTTGTTCAAAAAAATGAGTAAGGACTACGCCGAATCTTGGTGCAATAAAATCCTCTAGCTTACTTACATGCTCTGCATTTCTTTTAGCTTCTTTTATATAGT
>Ga0136601_1000589_pt1 | contig 14844 bp, 12 predicted proteins | sample AntRauMFilla2699_FD_181020 | JGI IMG/M metagenome (GOLD analysis project Ga0136601, IMG submission 181020) | Saline lake microbial communities from Rauer Islands, Antarctica - Metagenome Filla 2 #699 | ecosystem: Environmental > Aquatic > Non-marine Saline and Alkaline > Saline | place... | reverse complement strand
ATTATACATGTTTGGTGATAATCGCTATGGTCAACTAGGCATCGAAGGTGAGGACAGATTTATTGAGCCAGTGGAACTGCTTCTACCCTACAATATTGTTCAAGTCAGCTGTGGTGGTTTCCATACCGGTGTGATTGATACCAGCGGAAACGTTTACCTGTTCGGGAGTGATATGTCTGGACAGCTTGGCAACGGAGTACCCATACATAGCGCCGCGATGATAAGCTGTGGTTCTATCCATACCGGGGTGATTGGTCACGTAGACGAGATGTAGGAATGGAAACTGTATAAATGGGTTGTGTATAAAGATACATATATATATATTAAAATAAATGTATCGACAAAAAGGAAAGGCGATCGTGCCCGACAGCGTGTTTGATGAAATGATTGTAGCTTGTCAACAAGTGGACGACGATCCAGCCAACGATGATTTAAGAGGATGTGATCTAGCTTTGATTAAAATAGATAAATGTACTCGCATAGGATATAGCAAATCATATAATCGATATGATCTTAGTGCCAGTGCTGGCTTGTGGCAGAAAAAGCAGTTAGAGAAAGAAAAGGACAGGAAAAACCGATCCAATATTATTGCTGCCACTGACTGCTTTATTTTACGGTATTAAAGTGTAGTCGAATATAACTATCATATGATAGTTATTCTTTTCATGTGTGAGCTTTAGATATGTGTGCTTTAGCACACATGCCGTTAGTCACATATTAAGCTTGACCACATCAGAACAAAAGTGTAATATCTTAAACCGTATTTGGCTCGATAAAACACTAAGTTATCAGTCGTCAACGGTAGAACCGTCAACTAATAGTCATGCGTCACAACATTCATAGTTGGATATATCACCATCGTCACAAAGCGATGGTGACGTCCACCGCTACCGTATCTACGGGGTTAGCCTTGAAATTGTTATTATACATCACTACCGCCCTATATACTTACGTTAAATCCAACCATATTCAACTATCACCGACATATGTCGGCACCAATATCAGCACATATATATCAGCTAAGTTCCAGAAATTTAAAGATGTGTCAACCGGAGCCAAGATGAGATATATATTGATGACCATTGCCCTGACCATTATCATTGTTAATGCTATCGTTGCTGGTTGGTTGGTCACCGGTCTAACAGCTATTTATGACTGGTTACTCGATTTCCCGGGTATAGTTGCCATCCGATATTTCATCATGGTGGTCGAGTCAGATCCTCATCGATGGCCCAACTGGTTGCCTGGTCAGACGAGAGTTAACGTGTTATTATTTTATTGCTTGCTGTCCTGGCTGAACCTTGTCATTGCTAACGTTAAAATATTCTGTAAACATAGATTAACCAATAGACATATTATCAAGAATACAATTAATGATATTGTCTTCACTGTCTGGTCAGCTATCTGGTATATATTTTTATCAATGATGTCGTTGACAACCGTATTAGCGATGATATCGGGTAAGTATCCAATTAAATGGCATCACATGAGCTATGGCATTGTTATGGCCATGACCGGTTACACCTTTCTATCAGGTATCGGCTTCATCTTGATCATTGATTCATGTGCTTATTTTGGGGCCGACGATTCGGATACTAACGATTATGGCTTTGACAACATTTTGGAGCAATATATGGGACTATATCTTATATTGATGGTGGTGATGACTATATTAGAAAAATATGTTCATGACCGATGTAGTCGTGTCTTCCATGATAATCGTGTCTCCCATGTCTTTCAGGATAGCCAGCAGCCCATTTACAGCACACTAAATGTTGGGATGACCATATTACATGAAGACAGTGATGATGTTGATGAACCATTGATTCTGGATATGTAGTGTCTTAGACATGTTTATAATTTTATAATTTTATGTGATAATTAACTTTTACCTGTTGGTCCAAGACAATAAAAACTTACCACTGTAAAAGCCGGCTACATTATACAATATATCGGTAACAGAGCCGTGCCACCACTGAACATGTTCAACCCGACCGTCGGGATGTATTCTTGTAACCGGTTGGACCGTCTTGTTAAAAATATCTTCAACGACCTCCCATAATACACTTAATCCTATGACTATTACGACTGAGTTGGGAAACAAATATCCTAATAGTAGGTAATACAGATAGTGACAAATATGCCAGAATGTGGTTCTCGACTGTGGTACCCACAATAATGTTTGATTAAACAGGTCGGCATACATGCTACTACTACTACTGCTACTACTACTACTACTACTACTGCTATTACTACTACTACTGCTATCATTGTTACTGTTACCATTATGACAACATATAACAACAATGAAGAAAAAGATTATTAGCAATGCTGTCAGCATCATGATGACCGTGACCATGAGCCATTCATCCACTATTGACAACATTTTATGTGTGTGCCGATAGGCATTAATCGTATGTGAGTTTTAACTCACATATTAGATATATCAAGCTTTAGCTAGATATCCGTATATGGACCTTAAGGTCCATATATTAGATATATGTCATACTCTTTATTTTAAGTCCGAGTGAGTCATCGTTAATATGTCGTCACGAGTACCGACAATGGCCGATGTATAGGTTTTGGTAACGGTTGTCTCGTCCAATTCCCACGAATATTGATGGATCCAGCCATTATATAATAAGAAAGATATATTATCTTCGGTAAAAGCTATGTCTTTGACATCAAATCCTCGGACCAAACTCTTATCACTAGTACTATAATACGCTGAGATGTTTATCTCAATTGTGTTGGTAACATCTGTATCATGACTCACCAAAGCACCAGCCTGTTCACATTCTTGTCTTATACTGTCGGTGTCACCAAATATATACACACGACGATCCGTCGTTATGTAAGCAGTCATATATTCCCCCGTCCGGAGGATGTCAACATCACCGTTAGGCACAACTACGTGGGATGGGTATGCACGATTTTTACCGGTATTACAATAATCACCGAACAAGTGTATACACCGATATGTTGAAACGGCAGCGTGGCGCCAACTATAACTGACTGTGTCCACTCTGGTTGAAAAGTCACCTTGTTTCAACCTTTCTGACCATCCAGAACCGTATTCATCCTTGTAATATAATATGTCCTCTTCCGTTATGGCGAAAATAGACTCACAACCTTGGCTCGAAAAGATAGAGACAAATCGCTCATCGGGTTGAGGGATTTCTATTAGTTTTGCAGGATGGTCATGCTGGTCATGCTGGTCATGCTGGTCATGCTGGTCATGCTGGTCATGCTGGTCATGCTGATAAACGTATATTGTGCCTGAGTTGCCCAAACAGTATATCCATTTACCGACACTGACGTCAACGTACATACGATCACGGAAGGTGAAACTTTTTCTACGGGTTACAATCGTTAACTTTCCACTATAGGTAACATATGCAAATAAATCTCTATCACCAGACATTTTACGAATACTTTCACTAGATTGGTGTGATGGTGTAGTTTTCCTGACATAGGATATAGTTTGACCTTGATTCCAGTACTGGGTGAAATCAGGGGTCAGTGGTACTATACATTTTTTGGCGTTCAAATAGCTCAAGTATTCTTTTTTAGTACCGGATCGATAAAAATCCCGACGGCTCAATCGATCATAGAAATAATCGTCACATACGGCCCTTTTAAAAACAGTGGACGACTGACACAATGATACAATATCATTGTAACGGAGTCGGATAGCTATTTCTCTGATACTGTCGTTATCTAAATCAGTGAATAAGGTTGAATTCAAGGAATCTAACGGATCTAGCGGATCTAGCGGATCTAGCGGATCTAGCGGATCAACAGTATCAGTATCTTTCGCCATTAAGGTATGACGTAAAATAGATGTACTCATCAGGTACGTGTCGGGTCGGGTCGACTGACCAATCTATTAATTCATCATATTTGGATATATTGTTAAGGTTTACGATAAAATAGAAAGAAGAAGATCTAACCGCTATTTCGGAAATCTGCCATTTTGGGACGACCGTATCCTTAGTCTTTTTACCAGGGATTTGGTCGCTAGAAAAGTGTGATTTTGACGTTTCAAGGGTAGTATATATATGGGCTGAAGCCCATATACTGGTTTGTCCACAAAGTGGACAAACTACCTTGGCGAGACTTCTATCTATTATATCTATTAATAAATAGATATCTTACTAAAGTTTACGATAAGATAAAAAGAAGATCTGACCACTATTTCAGAAATCTACCATTTCGGAACAATCAAATCCTTAGTCTTTTTACCAGGGATTTGGTCGCCAGAAAAGTGTGATTTTGACGTTTCAAGGGTAGTATATATATGGGCTGAAGCCCATATACTGGTTTGTCCACAAAGTGGACAAACTACCTTGGCGAGACTTCTATCTATTATATCTATTAATAAATAGATATATTGCTAACTTTACGATGAGATAAAAAGAAGATCTAACCGCTATTTCAGAAATCTGCCATTTTGGGACGACCGTATCCTTGGTCTTTTTACCAGGGATATGGTCGCTAGAAAAGTGTGATTTTGACGTTTCAAGGTACTACCCTTGGCGAGACTTCTATCTATTATATCTATTAATAAATAGATATCTTACTAAAGTTTACGATAAGATAAAAAGAAGATCTAACCGCTATTTCAGAAATCTACTATTTTGGGACGACCGTATCCTTAGTCTTTTTACCAGGGATTTGGTCGCCAGAAAAGTGTTATTTTGACGTTTCGAGGTACTACCCTTGGCGAGACTTCTATCATCGTAAAGTTAACCAAATATCATACTATTGTATGATATCAGTATGTGAGTTTTAACTTACATATTAAATCAGCGCTAAATTAAATGGAACGATCCGAATCGCCGGAAATACCATATTCGCCGAGATATTCGCCACCATCTTCATCGGCTTCTAGCCCATCATCTACCGGTATTTATAAAAACCTGTCTATTTATGGTAGGTCCGTCCATAATTTAGGAGCAGGTGGTTATGGTGAGGTCAATAAACATATAGCCCCTGATGGATCGGCCGTCGCCATCAAACGGTTTAAACCTCAGCGACCATACGATGGGTTTGATCATACCACCATGAGAGAAATCGCCGTCTTACAATATATGAACCACCCTAACATTGTCAAGTTATTGGCCATAGACGATTTCAATCCTAGAAATGCTTCAGTCGGGGCTATTGACATGTCGATCATTCTATCGGCCGCCGACACTTCATTACAGTCTTATATTCGCAAGATAACATCACCGCCAATGCCGGCCCTTATTACCAGTTATTGGTACCAAATGGCTAGAGGTATATATTATATGCATAACAACGATATTTGGCACCGCGACATTAAACCTCATAATATTTTACTATTTGACGATGGCCTAGTCGCTATTGCTGATTTTGGTTTAGCCCGATTCGGAGCATTAAAAGGCCAATATTCTACTCCAGTAGAGACACTATGGTATCGAGCTCCAGAACTTTTATTAGGGGCTAAAGAATACGGTCCTAAAGTCGACGTCTTTGCTCTAGGTGTCGTATTTATCGAATTTGTTATCGGTAAGCATCTATTGCATGGCCAGAATGAAGCGGAGACCTTATTGGTCGAAATATCCGCGTTTGGTAATATGACTGAGGAAGCTTGGCCCGGTATTAGTGGTATGGCTAATTATGACCTAATTGAGAAATTTGCGGCTGATCGTAAGGTTGGCAAGTTAAGAAAAATACTAAAACCTCATAGAAAAAGAATAGGTAAAGATGGAATTGACCTATTGATTGGTATGACTATGCCAAATCCATCAACCAGGTTGTCAATGGCTCAAGTTGTTAATCATCCTTACTTTATTGGTAATAAGACAGTTGGAGCCATTGATACGGAAATCCCTGAGCCACCGGTCGGGGCTAACGTGTGTGGCCAAAACATTAGACGACACATGAGACCTGTCTCGGATTTCCAATGGTCAGACAACTTTAAACAGATAGATATCAAAGCATTAGAAACGACATTACACTATATACATGGCACTGCTAATGATATGCGAATGTCGGATCAAACTAGGTTTTATTCTCGTCGTTTGCTTGATTTATACCTGGCTTACCCATCAGTATACGGTAGTGACGGCTTACCCAAAATACTGACCAGTATCACGCTCGTCGGCACGGTTGCTATGTTGATTGCTTCTAAAATATTCGATGTCTATCCTATATCTTTAGGGCTATTGGCTAATAATTTACCACCAGGATACGGGGCGCCACAAATCCGATTGATTGAAGCTTCTATCCTCAAGACGGTCAAGTTTGACCTGGTCTTTCCCACTATGTATGATTTCTTGTATTATTATACTATTGGTAGTAGTCCTGCTGTAAAAGAACTGTCGAACAAAATAGCTTTGACGGTAAATACGTCATGGTCATTACTTCAATCATACAGTGACGATGTTTTAGCGGCGGCATGTGTTTTCATTGCTAGTTCTTGTTTAGGTGAAGAGTTATCAGAATGTTTTGATGTCGATGTGGGCGATTTACCTGATATAGTCATTAGCGATATTATTCGTATGACTAGGCCAACCGATGGACCACCACCAGAAATAGCTAATATCATCCCTGACGATATTGTTGATGACTGGATGGAAGGTAGATGTAGTGGGGCTAAGTTTAAACCAGAAAGACCTCAAACGCCTAAACCGGTATCTACTACCTCTTCTGTCGATGATAGAGCTGGAGCTTCACCTCTGCCAGCTTCTGCCCCGTCACCTTCCCCTGTCCCTTCTCTTTCCCCTGCCCCGTCACCTTCCCCGGTCCCTTCTCTTTCCCCTGCCCCGTCACCTTCCCCGGTCCCTTCTCTTTCCCCTGTCCCTTCTCTTTCCCCTGCCCCATCCACTGAAGAAAAGGGTACCATAACGACTGTTAGATCGGTAGATATTCCCGGGTTAGTACCACCAGTGCCAAACATCAAAGAATATTTGGCCGATTATGTTGGTAGGATGATTATGGCCAAAGCAGTACAATTTGCCGAGATTAGCCGTAAGGACTGGCTCGGTAAACCGGGTGGGGAGATGGTCGTCGAATTCGCCGATTACTTCTCGTTGTCGACAACGCCACAGGGTCAATACACTGCTCCTGTTCCGTTTAAAATACCTAATCGAATCACCATGTCTTACGGTGTTATTGATGTAACTCAGCTCATGGATGTAGAAATACAGTTTGCCCATGTACCGTCATCTATTACTTATCTGTTTGAGAGATTCCTGAACACGGTGAGAGGTCTATTCAATGACGGGGTATGGTCTGGCTATGTCTATATGAAACAATAAGTAGTTGAGATATACGGGTATCGTGTCTATCCGGTAAATGATATTATATTATTTTTATATCGGATAAGAACTCGTCGTGAACATAATAGGCACAATAGCCACAATGGACATGCATGTATTGACTAAGATTTTGTCATACGTAATTACTGACATCAAGGACATTACTAATCTAAGACTGGTTAACAAGTTCTTTAAAAATACAATAGCTCATAGGTCAGTTTGGCGACATTTCCGACCCATTACGGTTAAATCTGATGCTGACACTATTTTGGCTGCCAAGAATAACCTTGATTGGTATCACGGCTTTTTCTCAATAAGTTGGACCATTACAGATAAATTAGTCGCCTTGTCACCGTATCATCCGCAATTAATGATCGACTTCAATCAGACTAGTTTAATTAATGTCTCTCTTTTGACCCGTGTTCACTCTCTCGATCTCAGTCAAACTAAAGTAACGGATGTCTCGCCTCTGACTAATGTCCATACTCTTAATCTTAGAGACACCAAAGTAACAGATGTGTCAGCTCTGACTAATGTCCATACTCTTAATCTCAGTCGAACTAAAGTAACGGATGTCTCAGCTCTGACTCATGTTCACACTCTTGATCTCAGTCACACTGCCGTGACCGACGTCTCTATGTTGACTGACGTTCACACTCTTAATCTTGGATACACTCCCGTGACCGACGTCTCTATGTTGACTGACGTACATACTCTCAATCTTAACTGCACCAACGTGGTCGACGTCTCTATGTTGACTGACGTACATACTCTCAATCTTAACTGCACCAACGTGGTCGACGTCTCTATGTTGACTGACGTACATACTCTCAATCTTAACTGCAGCAACGTAGTTGATGTTTCGACTTTAACTCGCGTTCATACTCTTCATCTGGGTAGTACTAAGGTGGCTGATGTCTCTGCTTTAGCTAATGTTCATTATCTTAATCTCAGTCAAACTAGAGTGACGGATGTATCGGCGTTAACTCACGTTCACACTCTTAATCTGTGCTATACTAAAGTGGCAGATGTATCGGCTTTGACCAATGTTCATACTCTCAATCTCGAGGGAACTGAAGTAACTGACGTCTCTGCTTTAGGCAATGCTTATAGTATTAATCTCATCCAGACGAGAGTGGTCGATGTTTCAGCCTTGACCAACGTCCATACTCTTCGTCTATCCCGTACTGGAGTTGTGGATGTCTCTTCTTTGACCAATGTTCATACTCTTGATCTTGATGGGACTAGAGTTGTTGATGTCTCGGCTCTAGGTAACGCTCATTATCTTAATCTTAGTAGGACCAAAGTGGTCGATGTATCGGCTTTGACCAATGTCCATACTCTTAATCTGTCTGGTACCGACGTTGTCGATGTGTCGGCTTTAACCAATGTCCATGATCTCAATCTCAGCCACAATATGGTTGAGGATGTCTCTACTTTAACCAATGTCCATACTCTTAATCTCTGCTCTAACTAATGTTCATAATCTCAATCTCGGCCATACTGAAGTAACTGATGTTTCTATGTTAGGCAATGTTCATACTCTCAATCTCAGCCATACTAAAGTGTCTGATGTATCTGCTCTGACTAATGTTCACACTCTCAATCTCAGTCATACTAGAGTGACCGATGTATCTGCTTTGACTAATGTTAATACTCTCAATCTCAGCCATACTAGAGTGACCGATGTGTCCGCTTTGACTAATGTTAAGATAATTCAGCCTTAGCTGCCATATACGATATACATAAAATCATAGAGTACTGTGTCTATCTAGCCATCCAGATATTAATGAAAAAATATTATGTTTTGTGTTCATGAACACAAAACCGACAGGTTCAAAAATGCCCGAGGGTGGTGAAGTCCGACGTATGGCTGACTGTCTTTTCAAATACCTGAAGGGTAAAAAGATTATTAGTATCGATCACTCACATAGTTACCGTTATGCCGATGATATTAAGGATAGTCTGGCCGAAATGGACCAGTTATACCCGTTAGAAGTTGTCAGTATCTTTACCCAGGGTAAGTTAATCATCTTCAAACTTCTATCTAGGGCGATTGGTACAACGGATAAGACGGATGGAAAGAATAAGACGGATGGAAAGAATAAGACTGGTACAACGGATAAGATGGATGGAAAGGATAAGACGGATGGAAAGGATAAGACTGGTACAACGGATAAGATGGATGGAAAGGATGATGAGGATGATGCTGATAATAGTGATAGTGGTGATGCTGATAATAGTGATAGTGGTGATGGTAACAGACCATACATATATTTTGTCAACCATCTTAACATGGAAGGGAAATGGAAAAGAAATGATCCAGGCAAACACAGTGATTTATGGCTAACTATCGGTGAAATAGGTGTTAATACCATTACTAATGATAAGTTGGCTATGGTAACCGACTATTGGTATTTTGACGATAGTCGGACATTTGGTCGGTTTAACATTTATACATGTGAAGATGATGTCGTCAAAAGGTTGAAAACTCAGGGCCCCGATGTGTTACAAAGGGCGCTGATCGATAGCGGCAATTTACGTATTGGTCAGCTCGACAAATTACAAACACCCCTCGACTTTGACATCTGGGTAAAGAAAATCAAGTCGACCAAGCAGACAATGCCGATATGCCAGTACCTCAAGACGCCGACCAAGTTCTCGGGATGCGGTAACTACAACAGGGCTGAGATCCTCTACGAATCCAAGGTCTCGCCGATGCGGACGTTAGCCGACCTGAGTGACGACGATATTAAAACCTTGTATGACAATTCTATCAAGGTTTTACTAGCCTCATATCTGGCCAATGGGTTAACGATTCGATCATATCAAGATCCCGATGGTCAAGGCGGCAACTATCAGGTTAAGATTTATATGCAAGAATACGACCCTGACGGTAATAAGGTGGAACAGATCAAAGTCAAAGGGAAACAAACGGTTCACTGGGTGCCGGCTGTTCAGAAATAATATGTGAGCTAAAGCTTACCATGCATTACTCTTACTACTTTATATTTGTTTGCTATAGCAAACAAATCGAACATACTACTCTTCCATCTCCCATTGTACCATTGTCCCATTTACCCATACATCTTTCACCATTTTCTATTTCTCACCATCACATCCACATCTATTCATCCTTATCATCCGACGAGGACGGATCTTTCGGCGTACCAAATCGAACTTGATGATTCTCGCCCATGCCCCATACCATCCACCGGCCGCTGCAGATCACAAGCTTGTACTCCTCCCCGTCACCGAGATCAGCTGTTGCCCCGGTAACGTGCCATTCCCGCTGATAAACGTCGGTGACAGTACCCGTCCATACACTTTCAGTCTCATCGTCGTTCTTGCAATAAACATACACCGTTTCGTCTTTGCAAGGACGGTACACATTCCAACTCACTCGTTGCCACTTCTGCTCGCCATGGCTTTGACCTTTGTGTTCTTGTCGCTCCTCCCATACCTGCTTCCTCTTGTCGTAACCGGGAAAGTCGGGAATAGCGTGACCGTCATGACCGTCCGCAATCTTGTTGCCAACGACAACTCCATCATTGATAAGTTGGCCCAACTGCTCAACGTTGTCTCGAAGTTCGTACTTGAACATCCAAGCTGGACCACCTTCAAAATCGCCCTTTTGGCGAAGCTTGTGAATGAATCGACCACCGACCCATTTCAACAGGAAACGATTATCCCGAGTACCAACACCAGTCAAGATGACTGATCGGTCATCGTTGTAAACGTGAAAAGTGGTGAGCGGGCCGGCAGATCCGGTAGATCCGGCAGATCCGGTAGATTCTGTCTTAGTGGTCATGATGACTTACGCAGTTGTTTTTATGATACACTAGTTGTAATTATATTTTTCATTTCCAATATATCAGCTGAAGCTGATATACCGATATACTATGGATAATATGTGAGTTAAAACTCACATAAGGTTATGATATCTACGGAAGGATACGATTATTACTCTTCTCATTCTTCTTCTTCTACGAATCTCGTCGATCGTCCTAAAGGTCGACCAGGCATATCACCTGACCGTGATCTTTGCATTGGTCGCCGCGACATTCCCTCGGGTGCTGATCTCATCAGTGGTCGCGCCGCCAAAACAGGCTCTCCGGACACCGGATAATATTGTTGGGGGTCGTCTTCAGTGGGAGTACATTCGTACATATCACCGCCACGGCTGGCATAGAAAGATTGTAACGATTGTTTCAACTCTTCCGTTTGCTGCCGTTGTTCAGTGAGCACTTGACGTGTTTGCTGCTGACTTTCGACGAGGATACGGTCCAATCTCTCTTTTTGTTGGGCGGCCAGAGCAGCCTGTTCATCGGCTGCTATACTGATCTGTCGGTGCGTTACCGCATGCTGTTGGAGCTGCATCTGACCCTCGGGCGAAATAGGTACTCCGCCGGGTCCAGCGACAGCTCCGGGTCCCTGCTGTTGTTGTCCCGGTTGTCCTTGTCCCGGTTGACTTCGTTCCATCTGCATTCTTTGACCCTTCGATCGACCTTCTTCTTCCAGACAACGACGAAGGCGATCACGTTTAGGCTGTTTCTTCTTGGCACCAAGATCGACCACCACCATAAGAATGGCTCCAATCAAAGCCACTACAGCAGCCACAATGAACAATGTTTTGGCCGTGCCCGGATTGTTATCGACCTGAGATACCGCTACTCCAGACAGTACACCCAGGGTGACTAATCCAAGGAACGATATCAAATCGTGCCAATCGGCGAATATTTTGGTTCCGAATATAACTAAATAACCAATGACGCCGAGGACGGCCAAGCCGACACCGACCCATCCTAATACTTTTGCTGTGGAGGGGTTATCATCAACTTGGAAATATCCAATTAATGTAACTACACCAACAGCTACCATAGCGGCAATACTAACCCATGTTTCAAAATTTAGACCCATTTAGGTATATCTCTTTTTATAGGATAAAATAATTTTATCTTCACAACGGATAAACACATTTTCATCACGTTCAACAAAATTCACACATGTAAAACATGTGTGATGACGATAATATGGCCAACTTAGATAATAATTACTATACATGTGAGGGTATAGGCCAAACCGATTACAATCGGCTCATCGATATACTGTCACAGTGGTTATGTACAATAGATATGAGTCGAGGGCCAAATGTTTATGCCGTGATCGATAATATCAAAAAATCTGTTAATCCCATAATAATATACGAATTTACAAATAGATTACGGGCCGAACAGTATCCCTTGTTATTGTCGTTGGAGCATGTTATTAGTGGTGCTGGATGTTTTTACGGATCGTGCCTCCTATCACTAGTCGAGCAACATGTTATCAAAAATATAGATCTACTATATGCCTTCAGCTTATTTTATATCTTAGTTGATCATTACATTGACGACAAGGATATTTCACTTAAGGACAAGAAAGTCGTTATTGGCACCATGAGACAGAAGCTGCAAGATCCCACCATCGAAGAAGACGATGACGATATGATTAAACTACTATGTCGATGGTATCAGAAAATTATTGAGGAGGTCCCCGAATCAAAGGATTGGATGATCGCCGCTTTTGAATCGGAGATCGATGATGCCGTGTTGTCGCAACGACCCGATTGTTCCTATCATGATTTGTTGTCGTTGACTGAAGGTAAAGGTGGTAAAATGCTTGAAGTGATACAAAGCCTGTTAACACTACCTGTTGATGGCGATGAGTATAAATTAGGTGTCTGTATTCAGTTGGCCGACGATATCAATGACTGGGAGGACGACATCAAGCTCAATATTAATACTCCGGTCACCTATCTGATTAATAACAATCATCCTTTAGACAGATATGTTGTCTATACCGGTAATTTAATAGGCTCATTGCCGGCCAAATACAACCTATTTAAGCCATTACTTTTATTATCGATGTTACACCCTTTGTCCAACGATATTATCAGTGAAAAGCTTAACAGTATCGTATCACCCTATCGACAAATAATGCCACCCAATGTTAAGGGTGACGTAATAAAAGGTATTTACCATTTATTACTAGGGGATGACAGGTGATATTGGCAACTTGGTGATACGAGAGTGTCTACCGATAATAAAAAATGAAAATTGTATTATTATTTTGATCGATAGGTGATTTTCGTATCAGAGAGATGGCTTTTCGTACTCCCCGCACTGATTTTACCCTTTTTCCCGAGACTGATGCTGATGCTGCTAAGGTTGCCACAGGTGCCAAGGGAACCGATGGCATGCTTTACACTGAGCGTGAGTTGCAACTCATCGAGGCCGGCAAGCGAGCGTTGGCTCAACAACAGGCGGCTTTGGCTCAACAAAAGGCAGCCATGACTGAACAATGCCGGGTTTTCATCGAACAACAAAAGGCGACCATGACCGAACAATGCCGGGGTTTCATTGAACAACAAAAGGCGACCATGACCCGGCGGTGCCAGACGTACATGGATGGCTTGAATCAAAAGGCGGCCAATCATGTTAACCGACAGAAGACTCGTTTGTCCGAAGAACTCAAGGTGCTCATTGATGCTCATGATGCTCGTCATGCCGAGCGATTGGAAATCGTCGAAGCCCGTCATCAAGACGAATTGCGTCAGTTGCGGATTGAGCATGAGCAAAGCGAGTCGCAAACCCGCACGATTGCCGCGACGAATTCGTACAAGCTTCGGCGGACGTACTTGGCGAAGTTGCGCGAGATGAAGGCACGGATCAGGGAGTTGGAGGCAGCGGAGGAAGATGATGGTGACGATGCGGAAGTTGAGGATGTTGACGTCGGGAACGATGAGGACGAGGAGGACGAGGACAGCGAGGCCACGATTGAGTACTCTTATGACGAGAGCGTCGAAGATTTGTTGAATCAGGTTGAGTGAGCGGATGAGCGGGTGAGCGAATGAGTGGATGAGTGGCTGAGTAGTTGAATCCTTACAAAGAAATAAAAAGATAAAAAGATAAAAAGAGATAAATAAGATAAAAAGATAAATAAGTGTATATAGTACACTTATACAAATTAGAGATATCATACTCTTGCAGCTAGCTGCAAGAGTATGATATCCGTATATGGACCTTAAGGTCCATATATTACAAGAGCAATATTAGGTATCTTTACAATTGTGTTACCTATTCCACAATGACAAATGATTACTGATTGTATTTACTAACGACCATAGTAAACACAATTAGTTATGGACAGGTGTGTTTTGACTCTTATACTCTCTCTCTGTGTCAAGGATGTTAAAGATATTACTAAGTTAAGACAGGTTAGCAAGTTTTTCAACAGAGTATTATCTGACCCGGTCACATGGACACATTTACCCCGGATTGTTGTCCGATCTGATGTTGACACTATTATAGCTAATAACTAAGAATATTATAATGGGTTAACACATCCATTTTACGCTACAAACAGTATGTCGACCATAATGAATAAAGTCTACTGATAGGGACTTTACTGTTTTATCTGGTTACAGTTAATGATGATTGTCAATAGACACGATTAAAAAGATTTGTTGTTAGGCTGAACAAGACGTCTAGACCATGTCATCCTGACACTGCTA
>Ga0136601_1000588_pt1 | contig 14862 bp, 17 predicted proteins | sample AntRauMFilla2699_FD_181020 | JGI IMG/M metagenome (GOLD analysis project Ga0136601, IMG submission 181020) | Saline lake microbial communities from Rauer Islands, Antarctica - Metagenome Filla 2 #699 | ecosystem: Environmental > Aquatic > Non-marine Saline and Alkaline > Saline | place... | reverse complement strand
ACCACGGATATCACTTTCAGAACGTATTGCAGCGGTAGGGCTGTTGCTTGATAACCCTGAGACGGAAGAGCTCACATTACTTATGCAGTACGATGAGATCGAAAAAGAACTTGAGTTTTTTAAGCTCACTGAATTTTGCACCGTCGCAGAAATAAGTACTGCTGAACTAATGCTCACATTATTAAAACAACGACTTGGGCTAATTGATAACTAGTACTATTTGTGCTATAATAAGAGTATAACAATCAATGTTGGGAGGCTTCACACAAGCCGTTTGCACCACAGAAAGGGTTAACACCTATGGCAAAGAAAGCCGATTTGCTTGCAAAAGCAAAAACACTTGGTCTTGAAGTGACCGAGAAAAACACAATTGCTCAGATTGAAGCAGCGATCAAAAGCGCCCCTGAGGCAGCTCACACTACTCCAGAAGTAGTTGAAGAAGAACCAGTTGTTGCCAAAGCTGGTAAACGAAGTGCAAAAGCACTCGCTGAAGCTGAAGCAAAAGCTGAAAAAGACGCTCGCAAAGAAGCGGGTGATACAACTCCTGCAGATGGCGAAGAAGCGGTCGTGAAAAAAGGACCAAAGCCAGTTACTCGTCCACTTATCGAACGTCGCGGTAAAGCATACCGCAAGGTAGCTGAACTTGTTAATGTTGAAACATACTATCCACTTGCCGAAGCTCTTGAGCTTGCTGCAAAAACAAGTCCGAGTAAGTTTGATGCCAGTGTCGAAATTCACGTTCGTTTGAACGTTGACCCGCGCCAGGCAGATCAAAACATTCGTGCAACCGTGAGCCTTCCAAACGGAACAGGTAAGAAAATTAGCGTTGCTGTGTTTGCTCCTGAAGCAGACCACGCCGCAGCGAAAAAAGCTGGTGCTGATGTTGTGGGCGACGAAACTTTCCTCGCTCAACTCGACAAAGGGACAATCGACTTCGACACCCTTATCGCAACACCTCAGTTTATGCCCCGACTTGGCAAATACGCTCGGCTACTTGGCCCACGCGGGCTAATGCCTAACCCTAAAGCCGGTACAGTTGCTACCGATGTCGTTAAAGCCGTCACTGAAGCCAAAGCCGGTAAGGTCGAATACCGCGTCGACAAGCAAGCAATTGTTCACCTAAGTGTTGGTAAAGTCAGCTTTGGTGCAACCAAGCTCGCTGAAAACGCACAGAGTTTCTTCGACAGCCTACTCTCACAAAAACCAAATGGGTTAAAGAGTGGCTACGTAAAAACTATTTCTATCAGCACTACGCAAGGTCCTGGTATTAAAGTTGAAAACTTCGTTAACTAATAGAGTCAATGGATAGAAAAAACCGCTGTGTTATGCAGCGGTTTTTTTGTGGGAGGATTGAGGCTTCACTATCCGCGTTGCTGTCGTGGCGATTTGCCCTATAATCTTCTTTATTGGATGACCTTGCTGCTCTATTGGCTCAGTATTAGGCAGTACTGGTTCGAGCGCTGCCTCGGCTTTTGCCATCATATCTTTATCGCCAGATTCTCTAATAATATCTAAGAGTGACCTTGTGGTTTCCCGCCAAACAGGAATTTGCTTAACCGTTTGCTCAAGTTCATTAATCTTAATTTGTATTTCTGGAGTGTGCGAGAGCTGTTCAGCTTGTCCAGAAATAATACCCGACTGGTCTGCGTGATGGGCTTGCAGCTCAGCTATAAAATCGGGCCCTAACCTCTGCGCAACAAGCTCTTTCATAAGGCTCTTTAATTCCTCAGAGGAAAGCCCCTCGACAGATTCATACATACGATCTACAGCACGATCGAGGTGTTCACTATCGACACCAAGTGCAGTGAGCATCGCGGCATCTGAAAACCCTAATTGGAAATCAGGATCAATATCAGGTAACGAAGGAGCATCCTCTCCTTGAGAGTGATGTATGTGCTCCGACGGACCTGTCATTGTGTTGCTCCTGTTTGTGTTAACTTATTTTCTCTAGTCTAGTATATATTTTCTTTGATGTAAAGAATTATCACAAAGAGACTAGACAACAAGGGGAGTACTTGCCATACTAAAGGTGAAATTAAGGGAAAATATACTATGTCAGAAAATACAGATACTCAAGCTGATGGATACTACGGCGAAGAAGCACCGAAAGAAGACTTCGACCTTAGTTTTCTCGATGAAGACAACGAAAAATAGATTACGAGTTGCGCTCGTCGTTCCTCATATATTTATTCACCGCGATATTTTGCCGCGAGTGATATTTTCGCCCGGCGAGCTTGCGATTCAACTAGCGGAAGGTATTGCGTTGCAGGGAGCTGAAGTGACGCTATTCTCTCCGGGTCCCGTCAATACAGGCGTTAAAAACATTACCGCCGACCTTACATTATTTGATCAAGAATTATCTGGTAGAGGCGATGACTACATTGCTCTCCTAAAAAAGCATCCTTCAACGTTTGTTGCTTTATCCCGCCAAGTACAGTCAGAGATATTAGCAACAGCATTCGCTGCGGCAAATAACGATGAGTTTGACATTGTTCATGTCTATACGAACGAGGAAGACCTTGCACTGCCATTTTCTCAGCTCTGCCGTACACCAGTCGTATTTACACACCACGATCCATTTAATTTTCTCGTAAAATATAAAAATAATTTTCCAAAGTATGCTCACTTAAACTGGATCTCATTATCCTACGAACAACGTACGAGCATGCCACCAAATACTCATTGGGTTGGAAACATTTATCATGGAATTAATCCTTCCGCATATACGCCGGTACAACAACCTCACAATGATTATATTGCATTCTTGGGTCGCATCATCCAGCCGAAAGGCCTTCACCTCGCAATAAAGGCCGTTAAGCACTATAACAAAACAGCCAAAGAACCCATAAAGCTGAAGATTGCGGGTAAGCACTACGCCGATAGTAGTAACGACGATTACTGGCAAAAGAACATTACCCCAGAGCTGAATGAATATATTGAATACGTTGGCTTTATTCGAGATGAAACAGAAAAAAGTAAATTTCTTGGCAATGCCCGTGCTTTAATGGTACCTTCATTATTCGCTGAACCATTCGGTATGGTGATGATTGAATCACTGGCAAGCGGCACGCCACTTATTGGTCTTAGTTCTGGCGCAATTCCAGAGATTATTACTAAACGTAATGGTGTTATTGTCCATCAAGATGCCGATGAAGATAAAACAGTTCAACAGCTTTCAAAGGCAATGACGACTATTGCGAATATTGAACGATCAGCGTGCCGTACCGACTTCGAAGAGCGATTTACGATTCAACGAATGTGCGCTGAGCATATAAAGGTGTATACACAGCTTACTACAAAATAACAAGCGGTGCTTTGATATGAGGTTGCGGTTCGTAACCTACCAGTTCAAAATTTTCAGGTTTGAAATCGTCAATTGAATCGACATTTCCAACAATCTTTAATTGTGGGAAGGCAGTAGGTGTACGTACGACCTGTTCTTTAGCAGCCTCGAGGTGATTTTCATATAAGTGCGCGTTACCAATCGATACGGTTAGTTCGCGAGCTTCTAAGCCTGTAATATGTGCGACCATTTTTAATAAAAGGGCGTATTGGGCGATATTAAAAGGAAGGCCGAGAAAAACATCAGAAGAGCGCTGGTAGAGTTGCATGCTTAGTTTTCCTTTTGTCACGTCAAATTGAAACATGGTGTGACATGGTGGTAAACGCATTTCTTCAAGATCAGCGACATTCCATGCACTCACGATAATTCCTTTAGAATTCGGATTCGTTTTTATTTGGTCGATTGCCCATTGTAGTTGGTCAATTTCATTGCCGTTCTGATCTTTCCAGCGTCGCCATTGAACACCATAGACTGGTCCGAGGTTAAGATCTTTATCGGCGAACTCATCCCAGTAGCGGATGTTGTGATCTTGCAAGTATTTAATATTTGAACTTCCCGACACAAACCATAGTAATTCATGCATTAATAGAGTGAATGGCATTTTTTTCGTTGTCAGCAACGGGAAACCGTAGCGTAAATCGAACTTCATTTGATAGCCAAAAATAGACTTAATACCAACAATTCCTCGAGTTGGCTTATGTTTACCTTTTTTAAGGATTTCAGCAATTAACGATAGGTATCCATACTCAGGGTGTTTCATAGTCATATTATACAAGCCTCCGTACTTTTTTATGGTTTTTCTCAAATAATTGAACAGCGTATCCTTCCGAATGATCAGTCCTATACACCACTTCAGCAATATCGGTTTCGGCTAAATTTCGCGCGCAGTTTGGGCATGGCATGAGATTAACAAATAAACTCAGACCTTTTACTGATTTCTGAGCAGAAAGCATCTTCGTGAGAAGCATCATTTCAGCATGAATGGTATCGTAGTGGTTTAAATCATTCACAGGTGAGAAATGACGTTCTCGGCTTGCGCCTTCCAACAATGCAAATGTTTGATAAGGAACAACTTTATTAAATCCAGTTTCAATGAGCTGGTATCCATTCTTTGTTTTTTTCGCGAGTACAGCACCAGTCTGAAAACCATTATCAAATGATTGTTTTGCGACTTCATCAGCAGCCAACATAAGTTCAGTTTCGTTCATTATTTTCTTAACAGTAGCTTCTGGAATCTGTTTGGTTATATCAGCTTCGTATTGCAGTGCTTCTGCTTCATCACTAAAAGGAGAAACGAGCGTATAGGGTATACGATTGTTCATTAGCGTATAGTACTGTGGAAGTGTATGAAAGCTATGGTGCCAAGATCCGTTAACGAAAACTGTCTTTAAGAATGTTACCTTCTCAAGGATAAACGGCAAATCACGCTGTTGATAGGTGAGAGAGTGAATCTTATGCACGGTAGCTGATGCATTTACTTTATCTATCACTGACTGAATCGTCTTTTGCTGTAAGGTTTTAAATTGCGGCTGAAACTCGAATCCATCAATATAGTCTTCGGCGGCAATACCAACAACAATAGGAGCAATAGGTAAATATTCCTTCACAAACTGCGTGAAACGCTTCACACTTATTTCTCGTGGAGCGGCTATAAAAATCGCTTTTAACGAACTGAGGGGTTTCTTACTCCCAAATGCTAATTCAGACCACGTAAAATTAGTCATCTTGGTACTTCTTATCGAATCGCTTCGCGAGCTTTTGAATTGTTTCAGTATGTTCTTGATACAAAGAAGCATTTTCTATTGGCGTATTTTTTAGCTGCTTATAATTCCATGTAGATAAATCGGGACCATCAAAGGGAATGCAGTGGAAATGAAGGTGTTCAACTGTGCTCTGTGCTTCTACGCCATCTTTTTGTACAAGTTGCATACCTTTAATTCCATGAACGTCTCTGATCATTTTTTTTGCTATATACATAAGCTTACGCATAGTTTCCCACTCAGGTGGTGTTAATTCCTTTACAGAACGAACATGTCGACGTGGAATAATCATCAAATGCCCATCGATATAGGCGAACAAAACAATCGTCAGAACAATACCGTTCTCTTCATACAATATATAATCTTGTTTTAAATCACAAAATACACATTTACCAGTTGATTGCCAAATAGAATCATAGTTGCCCGTGATGCGTGCGTCGCGGTAGGCAAGTTGTTTCTTTTGAGCACTATCGGTCATACTACTTTTCTTTCAGTGGTTCTTTTCGTAGTTCCATGAAGTCTTTAAACACTTCGCCTAAATGACCGCCGATTGCTCGTTGAATAATCTTGGTTGTTGAAATTGCAGTTGACTGACGATCGACAACGATAACTTCGCCGCCATAACTAGAGACTGTTTTATATTCTCGAGAATCTTTATACTCTTCTGTCCAATCTTCTTTCACTGTTACATACGTGTCTGGACGCAGTAGTCCGAGTGAAGGCGAACAACTTGGCTCGGGCAGTATCGTCACAAAATCGACACTTCGCAAGAACGTCAGCATTTCGGCACGAATTTTTTCATCCAAAATTGGCTTATTAGGACCTTTCACTTGCTTAATAGCACTATTACTACTCACCCCAACGACGAGAATGTCACCGTAGCTTTTTGCTTTTTCTAGGTATCGACATTGCCCGGCATGAATAAGATCCCATGAACCTGCCGTAAAGACAATTTTCTTTCCTTTTTCTCTTAGTTTTTCTTGGAGTACCATCAGGTCACTCTGAGATACAAGCCGCTTCTTCCAATCAGTCATATATTAACCCCTTAATCACTACATGTAGTGTAGCATACCGCGTTTTCTCAGCACATCCCTCGTTCGAACAAAATGTTCATTTTCATGGAGCGACTCGTACGGTGTATGGCGAAGAAACTTATAAAAGTCATATAGCAAGAAGAGTTGAATCAATTGCTCAAGCATAATAGGGTAGTGGTCGAGTTTTTGAGCGCCCCGTTTTGTATAACCCGACTGCAAGAAATAGCGTCGTACTTGATCTTCAGTCTTATACTTACAATCAACAATTAAAAAAGCTAGTGTCCGCGCAACATCAAAAATAGGGTGGCCGACAGCTGTTTTTTCAAAATCAAGAATACCTGTAATTTCCCTCTCATTAAATAATATATTTCCTCTGACAAAATCCATATGAAGTTGTTGCTGGGGTAATTTTCGCGCTTCGTTAAGTATTGTATTAAATTTATCTAATGACCCAACCGTCAGCTGTAGTTTTTCTTTTATCGCATCCTCAGTGTGCGGCTCTTTAAAGTAATCCTTCATGCGGCGGACAATAACCTCAAGTTCATCGATGACAAATACAGGCTGAGTAGGAAAGTCTTTTAGTATCGCATGAAGATCACTCATTGCTTGACCAAGTAACTTAATATGCCGCTTTGAATATGCCTCCCAGGAAATAGTTGAGCCGGGAAGGTAATTATATAACCCAGCATATACTTTGCGAGATTCACCCGTAAGGACGACCGTTCTTTCGTCAAGACGGCGTCTTGTTGGGAGGCCGTTGTTCGCCGCATAAAGCGATACTGCATCGGCGCGTTTCATCCGTTCAACGATACCTGTTTCGTTCTTATAGATGGTTATCTGTTGAATAATGCCATCGACAGTTTTTATCGGATATATTTCATTCCGATACCCTTTTTGGACCGGCATAATTTCAAGTGCAGTAATGCTATAGTGTTTCAGTATAGCCGCGACGAAATGTTCGTACATTACTGTCTTTCGTACGTGACGAAGCTATAGTTGTATGGATTTTTGTCATCTTTTTGGAAGGTTTCACGATACGTTTCAGAGAATTCAGATCTATTAAACCCTTCGAGTGTCACGCTCCCGTCAATTGTCGTGTCAATTTCTGTCACATACCAGCGATCAATCAAGGGAGCTGCGAGACTATAAATCTGCGCACCACCAATAATCATCACCTCTGAAAATTCTGCCGCTTCGAGCGCTTCTTCAATTGTATGAGCGATAGTGACTCCAGGCGAAGTAAACTCTGGGCTGCGCGTCATTACAATATTCTGTCGATCGGGAAGTGGCTTTCCGATTCGATTTACGATTGAGTCGTACGTCGTTCTTCCCATAATGACACTCGTACCGACGGTGTGTTCTTTGAAATGTCGTAAATCGGCCGGCAGGTACCACGGGATGCTTTCGGCATCACCAATGATGTTATTTCTTGTGACAGCAACAATTGCAGATATCATACATATGAGTGTATCGCTGAAATCCAAGAGTGGCAATGGCACGAGTTACTCTATGTTATATCGAAGATGATTACTGTGCCTTAACGGCTGGATCAAGAAAAACCATACCGTGCACATTTATCGCTTTAGGGTTGAGAGTTACAGTAGGCTGCTTTTGTTGCCCACGAAACCCATAGATCGTTGTTGAAACCGGCACAACAAATGGCTCAAGCGCATCACTTTGAATAATTCGCTCAACATAATCGCGACAGCCGGTTGATTCTAAAATTTTTGCCAACACTATATCGTACTCAGTCGTGTTGTCGTACACAAAATTATCAAATTTATCCAATTCGGTCGCAAGGTTTGCTGCAATATCCTGATCAAAACCAGCCGCTTCGTCAACACGATAACCAGCGATCTGACGCTCCACAATAGTGACAAGTTGATCTTTTTGGGTAGCCGGAATAGTACCAATGTCATGTTTGTAATTTGCAATCAGTCCAAGCACAACAATCTTATTGTCATCATCTCTATAGTATTTTGGGGTAATGTCGATCGATCGATATCCTTGAATTGAAGGAGTGACAATGCCACCCAACGCAGTAATTGAATCGGTAACTTCTTGGCGAAAATCTGCAATATGTTCAATTCCCTGGCTATAAGGGTGTGTAGTCTTACCGACTTCACCCGATTCAGTAGAAGTAATGTGAAGGTGGGTGAGCGTATCCATTACCGTGGCCGAACCATCCTCAACACGGCATGATTCTTGACTCATTTGAGAGGGATCAACACCGACACGCCATTCAGAAAAGCGATTAAAATTCAGCATATTACGTCGTTGAAATGATATAACGTGGTCATCAAATAACATATCTCTAAACGAATCGGGTACGAACTGATCTTTAGGTGGCAACATGAACAATTGGTCTATTCTTTCATTTACTGCTCTTTGCCGCTCTTTCACCTCATCATTCAAAAATGGGTTACCTGGTACGGGACTCCATGGTCGAAAGCGATCGGATTGAACTTCAGCCGAGTATTCTAACGGGCGAGGCATTTCTGATTTTATTAAGTGATACATATTTTATATACTATAGCACTATTTTATTAAAAAGTCCATAAACTACCAGAGGTGAGTTGAGCCTCGACAATACTGCCGAGGCTCTTTTGAAAAGAGACGGCTGAGTGGAGACAACACTGCCTCCACTCAGCCACAGGGTGATTAGTTGGCTTCGTTCTTGGATGCCTCGGGGTCGATAACCGCCCCAACAAGGCCCGTGAATCCACCCGACTGAGTGTGAGCGCTGTTAATCAAACCCTGGTACTGACCGTATTTTCCCATGTACACCTTCTTCTTTTCATGCCACCAACGTTAGTGGCGAATATAGATTGTACTAAAGCATTCAACAGACAACAACCGTTGACTTTTTTACCTTTCTCTCTTATAATTCAGCCTAGACATACCAAAGACAGTAGCTGCGGGAGATACATCAAACGCTTAATCCGCTACCGAGGACAATGTAATACACACATTTTCTATGAGGTCTTTGGCAGTGCGAGAACCAAAGACTTTTTGTTTTCTCGAATGTACTGCCAGTCTGGTGCATTAACAACTTGGCCGAATATAACCATATGGAGATTTTTATTTATGGCGATTTCACGCGATAAAAAGAACACATTGGTTGCTGATATGAGCGCGCTTTTTGCAAGCGCAAAAACCACTGCCTTTGCGCAGTACAACGGCCTCAGCGTTGCTGACATTCAGAAGCTCCGTGCACAAGCACGTGAAGCGGGTGTTGTCATCAAGGTTGTAAAAAACCGTTTGGTTCGCGTTGCATTGCAAGATAGTGCCGCTTACAAAGATACTGATACATCAAGCCTGACTGGCCAACTTCTGTACGCAATTAGCGCAGAGGACGAGGTCGCACCGGCAAAGGTTCTGAACGATTTCGCGAAGACCAACGATGCGCTCAGTATTGTTGGAGCAATTTCAGACGACGGAACTCTTATGAGCGCCGACGACGTAAAAGCTCTTGCAAACCTTCCAAGCAAAGCTCAATTGGTGGCAGAAGTTATTGCAACACTGCTTTCACCAGTTCACGATGTTACGAATGCGCTGTCGGGCAACCTACACGCGCTTCTCGATGGCGTCGAAGCAAAAGCAACCAATTAAGATACATTTAATTTTTGAATAATAAAGGAGTCACCCCATGGCTGATTTAAAGAAACTCGCAGAAAGCCTTACTGGCCTTACTGTACTTGAGGTAAATGAACTCAAGACTATTTTGAAAGACGAATATGGCATCGAGCCAGCAGCTGCCGCAGCTGCTGTTGCTGGACCTGCCGCTGCTGACGCTGCACCTGCAGAAGACGCAAAAACAGACTTCACTATTGTCCTTAAGGACGCTGGTGGACAAAAAGTTGCTGTCATTAAGGCAGTAAAAGAAATCACCGGACTTGGTCTTGGTGAAGCAAAAGCTATCGTTGACGGTGCACCTGCAACCGTTAAGGAAAACGCTCCAAAGGAAGAAGCAGAAGCTGCAAAGGCGACCCTCGAGGAAGCTGGAGCAACTGTCGAACTTCAATAATAACGCAATTCGGCCATTTGTTATGTCATCGAAACAACCATCCTTCAACGGGTGGTTGTTTTTTATGGGCAAAATATACAACGTTTCTGCACTGACTACTGAAATGTGTGTGGAAAACAAAACCGAAAGTTGACAGAAAGCCAACACCTTGCTATAAGTGAGACAATACCATTTCAAAAACACACAGATAAGGAAATTGCGAGTAACCATGTCTGATTTACCAGAAAAACAAGTGAAGCGTTTGCACGCGCTCATTCAAGAAGCAGAGACAAACCTAGCGGCCGCTAATGAGCTTCTTATTAGTATCCTTGGTGACGACGGTCATATCATTACACCAAAATCAAGCAACAGTGAAGATGTTGGTGGAAAAATTATTGAAGGCGTCTTCGACGGTCAAAAAATGGCCGGACCCGACGGAAAAGAATATCCTGTTCCAGCGAACTACGCCAGCAAATCGAAGCTTGTTGAAGGTGACATCCTGAAGCTCACGATTGCCGACGACGGCAGCTTTATTTACAAGCAAATTGGCCCAACCGAACGAATTCAAATTATCGGCACACTCGTTCAACACGACGGTGCATATTACGTTGAAGCAAGTGGTCGCGAATATCGTATTCTGCTTGCAAGCGTTACGTATTTCCGCATTAGCATTGGTGACCAAGTGACAGTGATTGTTCCGGCTGAAAATCCTGAAGCTACTTGGGCAGCAGTCGAAGCAGCACTCTAAGTTGCTTACGCTTCATAACTAAGCTATACTATTTTCATCACGAGATGTGAAGACAAACAGGGTGGAAACAGGGGAAAATATGGCAAACTTGGAATTCCGTTATGGTGCGATGAACAGTGGAAAGAGCACTGAACTTATTCAAGTTGCCTATAACTATCGAGAGCAAGGGCGCGATGTTTTTGTCGTAAAGCCTGTAGTTGACAGTAAAGGTGGAAATACAATTAAGTCACGTGCACTTCCAGACCCACTTTCTGTTGACCTTTTAGTTCAAGAACAAGAAATGGCACTCCGTGAAAAAATTATGAATGCAATTACCGAGCGAGCAGTTCCGAATGTGGAGTGCGTCCTTGCCGACGAAGCACAGTTTTTCACCCCAACACAAATCGACGATTTGTTAGAGATTGCAAAACTCGATAATCTTCCCGTGTTAGCCTACGGTTTGAGAACTGATTTTCAAAGAAATGGATTTCCCGGTAGCATTCGTCTTTTGGAGTTAGCTGATAAATTTCAAGAAAGAACCACCATTTGCCGTTGCATGAAAAAAGCACGTCATAACGGGCGAAAAATTAATGGGAAATTTATTTTTCAGGGTGATCAAATTGTCATCGATGGTGACGAAGTGGAGTACGAATCGCTCTGTGGAACATGTTACCTTGAAGAGCAAGCCAAAAGTTTAGCAACATAAAGCACAACAATATCACACAAAAAAACAGGTATACTAAAACAAAAGGGGATCACGGTGTCACAAGCATTATATCGAAAATATCGCAGCAAAACACTGAAAGAAGTGGTAGGTCAGTCGCATATTACCGATATTCTCACGCGTGCATTAGCCGCAGGCCGTATTTCACATGCCTATCTTCTGACTGGTCCTCGCGGTGTTGGTAAGACATCGATCGCCCGTATTTTGGCGCATGAAATTAACAAGTTACCCTACAGCGATGACAGTACCCACCTTGATATTATTGAAATTGACGCTGCAAGTAATAATGGCGTTGAAGATGTGCGCGATCTTCGCGAAAAAGTGCAGCTCGCACCAGTTTCGGCCGACAAAAAAGTGTACATCATCGATGAAGTTCACATGCTCTCAAAGCCGGCTTTTAACGCCCTCTTAAAAACACTTGAAGAGCCGCCAGAGCATGTTGTTTTTATCTTAGCGACAACTGATGTTGAAAAACTGCCGGCAACCATCGTCAGCCGAACACAGCGCTACGGTTTCCGTGCGATTAGCGAGGTTGATGCAGTGAAGCATCTCCGCTATATTGCCGATGCTGAAAATATTATTATTGACGATGATTCACTCGCCCTTATTGCTAGGCGAGGAGACGGAAGTTTCCGTGACAGTATTAGTCTTCTTGATCAGCTTGCGAGTCTCACCGATGCTAAAACAGGTGTCACCACCGATTTAATTGAAGCGACGCTTGGGCTTGCTCCTACAACGCTCGTCGAAACACTACTGAGTGCAATCACATCACACGATTTAAAAACAATTGCCTCCCAGCTAGAAGCAACCTATGCCAACGGCATTAATGCTGTCACGCTCACCGAACAACTCACACAGGAGATTCGTTCGCGCATTAGTGACACACCTCAGCTCCTTCCGCTTATCGATGGGTTACTTGATGTCGCCAAAAGTAGCCAACCACAACTGAAACTTCTTGCGGTACTCGGTACATTTGCCAGCGATACGAAGCCAAAAACTGCTGCCCTCACAACGCCTGTTCGTGAAGTAGCAGCGACAGTAAAAGAACTTGCTGAGCAAGCAACACAGCCAACACCAAAAATGACTGAAAAACCAAAGCAGGAACGTGAGAAAAAAGTTACTCCACGTACGGAATTTGATTGGGACGCACTTATCGAGCACACCCGAACAAACTTTGTTCCATTATTTAGCGTGCTTTCAAAATGTACTCCTGTGATTGATGAAGCCAACCTCACGCTTTTTACTGGCAGTGCCTTCTACAAAAAAAAGCTCGATGATCCGAAATATAGCGCTCACCTCTATGAATCTCTCAAGCAGATTGGCAGTAATGAACTAACTGTCCACACACTTCCCACAACTGTGCCACCCAAGAGTAGCCAGGCTGCTGCGGTAGCTGTTATTATGGGCGGAGGAGAAGAGGTTGTCGTAGACGCCTAGTTGAGAACAATGGCTGACAAAAATATTCCTGCGGGAAAAATTCCACCACAAAACATCGATGCCGAAATGAGCTTACTCGGTGCTGTTTTAATTGATGAAGACACCCTGGCTGATATCACTGAGCATGTGAAGCCTAACGATTTTTATGACAAGCGCCACGCTATTATTTATGACGGAATGATGCGCTTGTATGAAAAAAACAAGCCAGTAGACCTGCTTACCTTAACCGACGAGCTCAAACGTAAAAAAGAACTTGATGTCATTGGCGGATCTGCCTATTTAACTGAAATTACGAACTATGTCCCCACCGCGGCCCATGCCGAAGCGTACGCAGAGCTTGTTGCACAAAAAGCTGTCCGACGTCGACTTATTCGTGCCAGTGGCGAAATCTCAGAGCTCGGTTTTGATGAAGCAACAACCACCCAAGAACTGCTCGAGAAGGCCGAGGCAGAGTTATTTGCCGTCAGCGATCAATCATTAAAGCAAGATCTTTCAAGCCTTGAAAGTATTTTGACCGATAGCTTTGATCGTCTTGAAGAATTGCATCGCAATAAAGGCAGTCTTCGCGGCGTTCGGACCGGCTACCGCGACCTTGATAATATGACCGCCGGTCTTCAGCGGAGCGACCTCATTATCCTGGCAGCTCGTCCAGCAATGGGGAAGACGACGTTGGTGACCAACTTGGCATACAACGTCGCGACGATTGCGAAACAGCCCGTTCTCTTCTTTAGTCTCGAGATGAGTAAAGAACAGTTGGTTGATCGTATGCTCGCTGATGCATCGGGTGTTGATGCCTGGAATATTCGCACCGGAAATCTTTCAGATGACGATTTCGGGAAACTTTCCGATGCAATGGGTGAGATGGCAGAAGCGCCAATCTTCATTGACGATACCCCTGGGCTGAGCGTACTCGAAATGCGCACAAAAGCCCGTCGTGCCGCTCATGAACAACCACTTGGGCTAATTATTATTGACTACCTGCAGCTTATGCAGGGATCTGGTCGAAGCGACGGTAACCGCGTCCAAGAGGTGAGCGAAATTTCTCGTGGTTTAAAGCTCATTGCCCGTGAGTTGAATGTCCCGGTGATTGCCCTGAGTCAGCTCTCTCGTTCCGTTGAGTCTCGTAACCCGCAAATTCCACAGCTTGCCGACCTACGTGAATCAGGATCAATCGAGCAAGATGCCGACATTGTTATGTTTATTTATCGTGAAGCCTATTATAATCCTGAAACTGAGCGCGAAAATATAACCGATTTGATTATTTCGAAGCACCGTAACGGACCTACCGGTAAAGTCGAGTTATACTTCCACCCAGAACGTCTCCGCTTTATGTCACTCGATCGCAAACACGACGAATAGAAATGGTATAATCAAAGAAGTCTATGGCTGTAAAAGATATTAGTAAATTTTTCGTGTACCGATGGCGCTACATCCTTGGATATAGCCTGATCGGGCTCCTCCTTGCGGCGTTACTATTTTTCGTAGGATTATTTGTTCCCGGTGGCCTTTCCAGTGCCGAGATTGATGCAGCGACACGAAGCGCGGCAATTGCGTTCGACACACCCTCGACGCTTGCTATCGCTAGTTTGCCGTACTACATGATACAAGCGACGTTCTTTCACTTTTTCGGTATTTCCGACCTTACCATTAAGCTCCCGTCAATTATCTTAGCGCTCATTTCAGCGGTAGGTTTAGTGTTCCTACTGAGGCGATGGTTCACACAAAATATCGCCGTGCTTGCATCACTCGTCGCAATCACCACAGGCCAGTTCCTGTTTGTTGCCCAAACCGGTACCGATAGTATTCTGTATATCTTCTGGCCGGTTGTATT
>Ga0136601_1000586_pt1 | contig 14928 bp, 13 predicted proteins | sample AntRauMFilla2699_FD_181020 | JGI IMG/M metagenome (GOLD analysis project Ga0136601, IMG submission 181020) | Saline lake microbial communities from Rauer Islands, Antarctica - Metagenome Filla 2 #699 | ecosystem: Environmental > Aquatic > Non-marine Saline and Alkaline > Saline | place... | reverse complement strand
TTCGCAAAGGTAAAGAAAAGCCGCTTCACCGGCAAAACTGCACCACGAACGCAAGTCAGCGTTGTCTAAATAGAAAACCTCCCAGACGGGAGGTTTTTTATAGAAGTTTCAGGTATTCCTTTACTTTACCGGAAAGTTCCTGTGAAATCTCATATAATCGCTTTTTACTAAGTCCAGCGTTAGAAAAATCTTTATTTCGAATATCTTCACTATTAATGCGTTGCGCAGTCCGATACCGTTCCACATCTTCTTTATCATCATCGGACAGTAGGTCAAAGGTATCTACCTCAACTGCATCAAGCGCAGCTCCCCCTAAATCTTCTACTGTTCCTTGAGGAGCACCCTCTTCTTCACTCGCTTCAACTCGTTCGATTTGCTGGAGGCCCCGAAGCTCACTCATTGCCTGAAGAAGCGGTGATGCGGTTGCTTCATTTTTCATCAATACATCAAATGCACGGCGTAGACCATCAGCTCGTGGAATACGCTTAAATGGATCAATAGCATTCCCCTCTCTATCTGTCGGATTGTTCATTTCGTTTACAAACGTCGTAAGTTGAGCTTCGATAATTTCTGTGCTGTAGGGATCTCCCTCCGAATCGGAAACTCCACCACCTTCAACATCTTTCAGAAATGCCTGTAAAAATCCACGCATCAGTTCAAGGTTGGCCTCTGGATCTTGCGCTTCTGAATGTTCGATGAGTCGCGTAGCAAGGCCTTCAAATTTTGATACCGTTTCTGTTTGCAATTCTGGTGATGTTGTTTCTGTCATTTTTTTGTTTCTGCTTATCTAATAGTTCCACTATAGCATAAGCTTGATAAAAAAGCAAGCCCCTGTTGTAGGGGTTTATGGAAGTGTGCTTATTTTACTTACGCAGCGTCAACTCTTCGAGCTGCATTCGCGGTTTTAGCAGCGTGAACCGCTTGATCGGAAGCCTGTTGTAACTTTCGCTGTTCTTCAAGCATCCTTGCTTCTGCAATTGCTTTTTGCGCCTCATTAACAATAGGTTCCGGAGTGGTCAATATTTCATTAATTCGTGATTGCTCTTCTGACGAGAGCAGCCCTTCGGGTACCGTTATCGGTACAGGAGACTCTTGCTCTGGTTGAGCGGGTGTTGCGTTTGGTGTTTCTGGATTCATTTTGTTTCCTTTCTCTATTCTGTTGGTTTTTGCTCTAGCATACCAAGGTGAAATTTCACCCGTTCAATGACATCGCCAATCACTACCTGTGATTTAACTAGATAGTCGTTCACACCGAGTGATTCTGCGCGTTCTTTGTCTTTTGGTTGGCTTAAAGCCGTTAACATGATAACGCGAATCTCGGCGGTTTCAGGGGTATTACGTAGGATATCAAGGACATCAAAGCCACTAATTTTAGGCATCATCGCATCAAGCAGAATAAGATCTGGTTTGTAGTTCATTGCGGCCGATAACGCATCTTCACCGTTTACTTCGGCGCGCGTTTCAAAGCCTTCTAATTCTAAGCGAGATTTGTAGACGGCAGCTAGCGCTTCATCGTCTTCAACTAGTAGAATTTTATTTGTTTTGTCCATAGTACCTTCATTGTACTACAGTGGCGACGGTAAGCACAAGCATTGTCGTCACCACTGTTATTTAAGTTGAGCTTTTGCTGCGTCAAGTTGCGGATCTCGGCCAGCGTTAATGTCTTCAGCTGTTAGTGTGACCGATACACCAGGAACGACACCAGTTTCACCAATATTCTTGCCTTGTGGCGTGAACCAACGAGCAATCGTTACTTTTAGTTCTGCACCGCCAGGAAGTGGGATAAGCTTTTGCACGCTTCCCTTCCCGAAGGTTTCCACGCCAACCAGTGTTGCTGCCTTATAATCTTGGAGTGCCCCGGCCACAATTTCACTGGCGCTAGCGCTACTTTCGTTCACTAATACAACCGTGTCGATATTCTCTAGTAGTGGACGCGTGCCGCTGCGCAGCTCATCAACAACTCGGCCATTCGATCGTTCTGTCACCACTACTTTATTGTTCAACCAAATACCAGCAACTTCTTGAGCAGCAGTGACGTAGCCGCCACCATTCCCGCGAAGATCAAGAATTACCTTTGAAATATCGTTATCAATGAAACGTTGCGCCGCTTGTCGAGCAAGACGGCCAGTCTCGTTATCAAAACGAGTAATCGTCATAATCCCGATATCACCGCTCACAGAGCTATAGACACTAGGGTTCGATACTTGGTCTCGGGTGACAGGGATTTCTTCCGTCTCAGTCCCTCTGAGCACCGTCAGGATGACCGTTGTCCCAACATCGCCGCGAATACGCGTCACCGCATCTTGTACCGACCAATCGTCATTTGTTTCATCGTTTACTCCAACAATAATATCGCCTACTCGCACACCGGCCTGTTCAGCAGGATTATCTTTTAAGACACGGAGCACCGTTACTACATCGTTACGTAAGCCAATTTCAATTCCGACTCCTCCACCAATATCACCAGAAAGGTTGTTATTGAATTCATCCGATTCACTTGGATTTAAGAAGAGTGTGTACTCATCGCCTGCAGCATCAACTAAACCACGGCTCGCGCCCTCTATAAGCGCGGTATCGTCAAGTTCACCGTCGTAATTAGCCTTCAGTGTTTGATAGACGTTCTGTACTGAAGAAAGATCAAGTGTGCCCGAATACGTTTTATAGCCAAGAATCGGCAACATCGCGGAAATAATCTGGTTATGAAACGTTCCGGCAACGTAGCCTACCCCCGCAACTAATACGAAAATAAGAACGATAAATGATGTCGGTAATGGACGATTTTTGTTTCGTCGCCGACTCGGTACTTCTTCAGCTGCATGTTCGGCCAAAATGACTTCCTCCAATTAATACTCTATTAATTATACCGCACCTAAGGTCGAGATGCGGTATAAAAGTTATGGTTTTTCGATTCTATTTAATTTTCACAAAGTGGTCAAATGCATCGGCTGATAAAGTCATTAAGCTGTACAGTCCGTAGCCTTGGCCGTAATCGTAATTGTACTGACTGACGGTAATCATATTGCCGCTGACACCTTCTACCCAGGCAACGTGCCCAAAGCCTTGACCGGCTTTAGCGGGGTCCATCACCGCGATTGATCCAACGCTTGGTGCACCTTTGACGTAGCCGTTATTAATTGCATTTTGTGTAAAGTCTTTCGCATTACCCCAGCTGTAGTAAATACCTGTTTCTTTGGCAATACGCCATGCAACGTAGCTAGCACATTGTCGGCAACCATAGCCTTGGCCATCACCACCGTTACCATCGGCACCACCAGTTGAAAGGTAACCCCACATTGCACAGTTTGAACTATTCCATGGATAATCACTGAGCGAGCCGGCATCAACCAGGGTGTATCCACCACTGTTATTAATTCGAGCACGAAGTGCAGCTTGGGTTGCTTTTGCTTCAGCAATTTCATCAGCGCTATCAGCGATTAACTGTTGGTACAACGCTTCATCGTTCTTAGTTTGATTAAGTAACGACGCCTGTTGCTGTTCTTTAGATACTAAGTTCGCCCGCGCGGTTTTTTGCTGGTTTAGTACCTTTTCAACATCAGTCTTTTTTACGGTTAACTCACTTTTTAATTCTTTGACAGTCGCAATTGTCGTACTTAACTGGTTGCGTACCGAGTTGCGGTATTCTTGTTTATCAATAAATTCACCGATGTTGTCGCTGCTGGCAATTAATTCAATTGGAGAAGTTTGACTATCGATATATAAATTAGCGAGTGTCGTCCCGAGGACATCCTGGTTCTCTTTAATCTTTTCCTCGGTATCGTTAATTTCAATCACTAACTGATCGTATTGCGTTTGGTTCAAATTAATTTGTGCTTGCAGAGCAGCTTTTTCATTGGCAAGCTGTGCGAGAGCATTTTGAAGTGAGGCTGCTTGGTTATTCAACTTATCGGCTTCTGCTTGGTAACGATCCATGTCGTTTCTCAGTTGAGCAATCTTTTCATCAAATTCATCGGCTGATGCAAATTGGCTAGTAATAGCCGGAACTGACGCCACAACAAGAAGCGCGGCAATCATTGTTACACCAACTCGTTTGAGGGTTTTAAAGGCTGAAGCTGGTGTGGTGGTTCGCAGTTTCATATCACTTTTCATTCTAGCATAAGCACGATGGTTCGTCAAGGTTATTCTCCCCTGCTACAGCTTTAAGTAGCGGCGAGTTGCCATAAGTGAAGAAATAATACCGAGGAGTGCACCAACTACTATCATGCCAAGAAGGACAAACCCGACGTAGAGCGACAGTAATTCAAGTGTTGGATCGATAGTAAAGTAACTACGTAGGGTTGGTGCGGCAAAGAACATCATCGTATAGCCCAGTGCGCTGGCAAAGAGTGCCGCGAAAAATCCATAGACAATTGCTTCTACCACAAATGGACCACGGATAAACGACTTCTCTGCCCCAATTAACTTCATCATTTGAATTTCCTCACGGCGGTTAAAAATTGCCATCCGAATTGTGTTGAAAATGATCAGCATCGAAATTCCGACAAACACAATACTTGAAACAATCCCAACGTTTTGCGCAAAGTTTGCTGCGCCCGCAATCGTTTCAATAGTTTGACGTTTTGAGCCGGCAAATGATGGCGGCAGACTTTCATCAATTCGTTCTTTCGCGAACTCATTATCAGTCACGTAGGTGCTTAATTCGCTGGTATCATTAATATCGACAACTTTAATACTCAGCGTCCATGGAAATTTGTTTGTCGCCTCTTTCAGCGCGGCCAGTGAATCAAGGTCGTTTCTACTATCTTCCACAAAATTAGCCCGAGCATCGTCAGGTGATGCAACCGCAACCGTCAATACTGACGGTAATTCACGCAGATCACCGGCTATTTGGTCAACATCTGCCTCGACCGTTTCTGTTTCAAGATAAATCGACATTTGAACGGTTTCACGAAGCTGGCTGAGCGTATCAACTAACACATTACGGGCCACCACACTAGTAAATACAACAAATAACGTGATCGTCATTACTGCTGTAGCAGCGAGTGTGAGCCATGCATTACGGGTAAAGTTATTCACACCGTAGCGGCACATTCGCATAAATGTCACCCACTGTCGGCGGTGTCGCTTTTGCTGCGAGGTTGTCTTTGCGTTCACTTTTTTCTTATGTTTTGCCATTACTGTCGATAACTTCCTTCGGCCTGGTCACCGGTAATTTTTCCGCCCTCTACTGTAATCACTCGTCGCTTCAGTTTATTCACGATATCAGCGTTGTGTGTGGTGAGCAGAACGGTTGTGCCGTATTTATTAATCTTTTCAAGCAGTCGAACAATGTCCCAGCCGTGTTTTGGGTCAAGGTTACCGGTGGGCTCATCAGCAATCAAAATTTTCGGTTGACGAACAACCGCACGGGCAATCGCGACACGTTGACGCTCTCCCCCAGAAAGTTGCCCAGGAAACTGTTTTTCTTTGCCCGTTAACCCTACCAGGTCAATCACTTTTGGAACAGTATTCTTAATTTCACGACCAGTCATGCCGGCAATCTCAAGGGCAAAAGCTATATTTTCGAACACCGTGCGCTGCGGTAAAAGCTTAAAATCCTGAAAAACAACACCAATCTTACGGCGAAGCATCGGAACCTGGCTATCCTTTAACGTATCGTAATCGATCCCCCCAACGACAATTTTGCCACTAGTTGGTTTTTCTTCACGAGTTAAGAGTTTCAAGAGCGTCGATTTACCAGCACCAGAGGCGCCAATAATAATCACAAACTCCCGTGGTTCAACAAATAAACTCAGTCGACTCAGCGCTGGTGTACTGTTTTTTCCGTATGATTTTGTAACCCTATCTAGCAGTATCATTACTAGCGTTATTATAGCATAATCAGCATAGAGAAAATATATCGATACATACGAAATTCAGATGGATTTTTGAGGGGAACTAGACGAGTGCGAGGTTCTGCTTCGTCGCCCTTAAGGAAATGACGAGTTTTTGTTGTGTCCACAAGAACAATCTGTTCCCCCGAGGCTATCTGAGCCTCGTATGTAGAGATATCTTAGAAAAGAACAAAGCGCCCACTGCGGGCGACCTTATACTTTCATTATACCACTTTTATAATTACTAGTCAATTTCAGGAGCTTCTAAATACGCCTCCATGAACGGATCGAGTGCTCCATCAAGCACCCCTTGTGCATTATTGGTTTCACACTTCGTTCGCGTGTCTTTCACGAGTGTATATGGGTGAAGGACATAGTTACGAATTTGGCTCCCCCAATTTGCCGACTCCCCTGCCTGCAAATCGGTAATCGATTGGGTATGCTGTTCCATTTGCATCTGCGCGAGTTTCGAACGCAATAACTTCATAGCAGTTTCTTTATTCTGCAGCTGCGATCGCTCATTTTGAATGGCAATAATAATACCAGTGGGAATGTGTGTCACCCGAACCGCACTATCGGTGGTATTCACCGACTGGCCGCCATGACCACCGGCGCGGTAGACATCAATCTTCAAATCTTTATCGTCAATCGCCACTTCATCGGGTGTGTCGATTTGTGGCAACACTTCGACGAGCGCAAAACTGGTTTGACGCAAATTATCACTGTTAAACGGGCTGAGGCGCACCAACCGATGTACACCGTGTTCACTCCGCAATTTGCCATACGCAAACGGCCCAGTAATTTCAATTACCACCGATTTCAAGCCGGCTTCTTCACCTGTTGAACGTTCGATTGTTGATGATGACATCCCTGCTCGTTCCGCCCAGCGTAAATACATTCGTTCAAGCATTGCCGTCCAATCTTGAGCATCGGTACCGCCAGCACCAGCACTGAGGCGAAGTATGGCATTGTGATCATCAAATTCACCATCAAAGAGGAGGTCTTTACGAAGACCGGCAAACTCTTTTTCCATTGCAATAATTTGGCCTTCAAATTCACCCAGCAGTGAATCGTCATCAAGATCCATTAGTTCCACAAGGTCGTTGGCCTGCGTCTGTAGTGTCACCCATGGTTCAACGAGTGATTTTACCGCCGCAAGTTGTTTACTCTGTGCCTGTGCAAAGGCAGGATTATTCCAAATTTCTGGTTGCGCTAGTTGTGTTTCCAGTTCAGCAATTTCAGTGTGTTTTTCAGAAATATGCAGCCGTTCAATTGCCGCTTCAATTTGCGGCGTCAGTTCAGCGATACGTTTTACCAGTGGTTGCATACTCTTTATTGTAACAGTTTAGCGAGGCAGCTGCGCCCAGTCCTGTGATGGGTACGTTTGTTTATAGTCGAAAGAAGCGGCGGGAACGTCGAATGAAACCGACCCATACCCCTCTTTTGCCTGCGACTGATGGTAGGCATAGCGCAGTTCTTCAATCTCGCCAACACATTCAAACGGCTTCATTACTCCGTCAATTCCTAATAATCCCCTAAATGTTTCTTGTAATAGTGGTTTGGTGAATAAATCTTGCCCGGCAAAGAGTGACTGTAACTCATCAGCAGCGACAAATGGTGCAAATAACAGATACGAATTGGCACACTTTGGACACTCACCACACCATTTCAGTTCTGAATTGTCAGCGCCTTGGCGGTAATTTGCACGGTTACATGAACTAAAGCGGTGACCAAATGTATCCCAGGCATGTTCAACAAATAGCTCTGCAACGCGTAGCTCACTGTGCTGGCGAAGTGGCGAGCCAATATAGACATCGGTTGAAATATACCGCGTGACATATTCCGCGAATAACTGTTCTGCACCCCATGTTTTTGACCATTGGTGTGTTACCGGTAGGTCACCAATCATGGCGTGTGGTTCTTCACCTTCGTGTGCGATTGATACCAATACTTCATTTTTTCCTAACAAAATTGCTTGCACAAGGGCGATACTTTGCACGATATACGTCACCGGCACATGGCCATTCTTCCCGCCGGCTGCTTGCGCAGCACGGAGCGCTTCGTGGTCGATGGTTCGTTCAGCACTCAAAAGAGGTTGTCCTAATGCTTCTAATACGTTCGGATGATGCGTCGATGACCCAAGATACCATGGGGTATACTCACGCCCTTCTGTTTCAAGCAATGAGGCGACCAATAATGAGTCTTTTCCGCCACTTTGTAACGCGACAATACCTTTGCCACTATAAGAAGCTGGTTGCTGATGTTGATCGGTTGTTGCGCTAAACTGCGCAAGATCAGCTCGCGTCAGGTTGTTTTCAAACGCAAATTGACTCAACCCCTCACCGTAGACATTATTTAAGAAATCGGCTTGCCAGGCATCAATCGCACCGCTGGCAAATGAAACTATCGGTGTTGGAGCTGTTTTATAATACGATATTCCAATAATTAAGAAACAAAGGAAAAGTGCTTTATTAAGTGCCACCTCATCGTAATCTGCCTGTGGGGTAAACGTGATGGTTTCAGTAAACGACCTACCGTGAGCGAACGCATAATGAAATGATGCCACCCCTGTTTCGGGCGTATAATCGTACTGTCTAAAAATAAATTCACTCATAGCGCCTGAACTTCTTTTTTAAACTGGTCGCCACGATCATAAAAATCGGTAAACATGTCGAAGCTGGCATAGCCAGGGCTTAGCAGCACCTTATCACCACGATCAGCTTTACTTTGTGCGTACGCAACAATATCTGCCATTTTAGTACCGTCAAACACAGTGACTGTTGCCGCAACATCTGCACGACGAAGTGCTTTCGCAAGCGTCTGTTTTACGTCACCAATCAGTACCACTTCTTTCACGTTGTTCGCCTGCGCAATTGTTTTAACAAGTTGTTCATGTGATGCGCCGCGATGCACGCCGCCAATAATAACAATTTCTGGTTGGGTAAATGCGGTCATCGCCGCAATCGTTGCAGTTGGCGATGATGAAAAACTATCGTTGTAATAATCAACACCATCGACTGTCTTCACTAGCTCAAGACGATGCGGTAACGCCTTAAACGACGATAAGCCTTTTGTGATCATCTTATTGCTCAATCCAAGGTGTTTTGCAACCGTAATTGCTGCACAGGCATTCTCAAGATTATGCTTTCCCGGAACGGAAATAACATCAGTTGAACAAATTTCTTGTTCATCGACATAGAACGATTTTTCATGAATATACGCACCGTTATCGGCCTTAATGCCGTATCGCTGCATGGCTGCAGTGGTATTGGATAGTGCAATCAAGCGGGCGTACTCATTAGTTGGGTGGTAGACGCATATGTCACCCTTTGATTGATAGGTGCGGATACGCTGCTTGGCGCCAACATAGTCTTTCATATCTTTATGGACATCAAGATGCTCGGGTTCAATACCAAGCACCACCGCGACATTCGGTGACCGCTCAGCGTCCCATAATTGAAAGCTCGATAACTCATACACTACAGCATCGCCTTCACTGATATCATCCAGGATATCGAGTGCTGCAGTGCCGATATTACCCACTAACCATACTTTTTGGTAGTTTGCGCGCAGTATACCAGCAATCATTGTTGCGGTTGTCCCCTTCCCCTTTGTCCCGGTGACACCAATAATCGGAACAGGGCACTTTTCAAAAAACTCATTTGTTGCCGACCAACGTTTGCCACGTGTGCGAATTTTATCTGGCGAGAGGCCAGCGGTACGAACGACCATATCAAACCCAATGAGTTGATGAAACGCTCCTTCGCCTAAGATAGTGTCGACACCTTTAGGAAGCGCGTGTTTTGGATGATCTGCCTCATCAACAATAGTAATGGTATGACGAGGGTCTTTCGACCAATATCGGTAGTTCGACTCGCCCTCAACCCCATAGCCTGCTATCGCAATCTTCATACTTGTAGTTTACTCTGATTTAAACAAACCTGCTACCGTATCGTTCAGCTCAACCACTTCTTCTCGGTCGCCACTACTGACCGCAGCCAACACCCAAGTATTTGCTTCAATGAAGCTTTGAGCGGTACTCATAATTTTTTCGCGGGTCACTTTACGAATTAAATCGGGAACTTTATTGTAGTCTTTAATAAAATCGTCAGCAAAATAACGGTTCGTGTAGAAGCCGCTAATTTGAGAAACCGTCTGGGCTCCCATTTGATAGCGTCCGAGGCCAAACGACTTAGCTGCGTCAATTTCTTTATCAGTTAATTTACCGTCCAGCACGTCTTTTAATTCAGTCGCAATAATTTCAAAAAGCTGTGGAGCAGTTTCATGGTTCACTTGCCCGAAAATGTCCCAAGCACTGTCGTAGAAGCCTGCACCCGCAAAGGCGCCGACATGATACGCTAAGCCCTTTGCGCGGGCTTTGCCGTAAATACGAGAATGAGCTGTTCCCGTTAAAATATGGTTTAAGTTATGCATTGCGTCGAGCTCATCGTCATCGAGCGTCCGAGGCACACTCAACGTCCAACCAAAGGTTAAGTTAGTGGCGTCTTTGCGCCGAATGACGGTTGGATTCGCGCTGGAAAGTTCATCTTTTGGCACAGGGAATCGCTCCCCAAGTGGCAATGAAAAGCCTTCAAGCTGTCGAATAATTTCAGATTTACGTCCGCGCAGTTTACCGGCAATCACAAATCGCATATTCGACGTCGTATGAGTGCGGCGGTGATGTTCACGAATATCAGCTAATGTGACATTTCCAATTGTCCCCAGTGCCTGGCGGTACGTGAGCACATCCTCACCAAGCAATTGTTGCACTCGTGGCCACAAAATACGGTGATGGTCATTCAAGTAGTTCGTCAGCTCGCTGCGAACATTCCCCTTTTCGGCCTGCATTTCTTCTTCATTAAACTTTGGCTGGCAAATACTCAGCCGTTGTAGCTCTAAAATACGATCCCATTCAAAATCGGCGCAGTCTGCTTCGTACACCATCGAAAGATCGGATGTATACGCGTTGTGATACGCACCGTTTTTGGTAAACTCTGATTCGAAATCGTGCTCTGATTTAAATCGAGCGTTGGCACCAAACGCCATGTGCTCCATAATGTGAGCAACTTGTTCAATATCTTGATTTTTTGCGTAGCGACTGCCCGCTCTGAAATGAAACTGCATACTCATCACGGTTGCACCGGGAACATTAATTAACAGGCCACGAGCCCCATTTTTTAATTTCACTTCTTCAACGGTATGATGCATATAAAGGTTTCTTTCTGTTATTTACGGCCGGTTTTTCGGTTCTGGCGCTGGTTTTTCTTCTTCTTGCGTGCGGCATTCTTTTTCTGGTTCGCTTCACTTTGTGTGGCTGCTTTTTCAACCGTGAAATCATCGTCACGATTCTTTTCACCAGAAGTAATTTCATTGACGCCTTTTTCAACTGCATTCTCGGCCAAACGAGTCAGTTCGGTTTCATACTCTTCTTCGGCACGAGCAAGCGCGTCACGAACGTTAACATGCATCACTGCACGCAGTACTTCGTTGCGAAGGGTTTGTTGAAGACTCTCAAATAGTTTTTGTGATTCCGATCGATATTCAACCAACGGGTCACGCTGCCCCACACTTCGCCAGTGAATACCATCACGAAGGTGTTGCATGTTTTCAAGGTGTTGCATCCACAATGTATCGAGCACCTGGAGGTATACTTCACGCTCAACTTTACGAAGCACGTCTGTTTCCAGTTCTGCCTCTTTTGTTTCGTAGAGCTTGTTGACTTCTTTGAGCGCTAATTCGTATCGTGCTTTGTCATTCTTTTCGTTTCCAATTGCTTGAAGCTTCTTTTCATTTAACGGGAAGATATTTTCAAACTCAGCTGCAAAATTTTTATTGTTTTTTGCCGGCAATACCGTCAGTTCACGGACTGTCGCGTGCAACAGACGTTCAATTTCATACTTAATGTCTTCACCACCAAGAATTTTACGGCGAATCGTGTATACCACTCGACGGTGACGATTAATAACGTTGTCGTATTGGACCACGTTCTTACGAATATCAAAGTTAAAGCCTTCAACACGTTTCTGAGCGGCTTCTAGTGTTTTCGATACCATTCGGTGTTGAATTGGCGCATCGTCTTCAAGGCCAATGCGACCCATCAGCCCAGCAATTCGTTCACCTTGGAAGATACGCATTAGGTCATCTTCAGTTGAAACATAGAACTGTGTCACACCAGGGTCACCCTGACGTCCACCACGGCCACGGAGCTGGTTGTCGATACGACGTGACTCATGTCGTTCTGAGCCAATCACCACAAGGCCACCGAGTTCAACAACTCCTTCATCGAGCTTAATGTCGGTACCACGACCAGCGATGTTTGTCGCAAGAGTTACGGCACCTTTTTCACCAGCCTTTTCAATAATGGCCGCTTCTCGTTCGTTATTTTTCGCGTTCAAAATTTCATACGGAATCTTAGCTTTGTCCAGCCATTTTGCAATTAATTCGTTTTTTGCAATCGAAGCCGACCCTACCAATACTGGACGCCCCTCTTGGTTGTAAGCAATAATCGCATCAGCAATTGCCTTCAATTTCGATTTTTCAGTGCGGAAAATAAGGTCTTGTCGATCATCACGAACCAATGGACGGTTCGACGGTACCTGAACAACATCAAGACTATAAATTTGCTGAAACTCTTCTGCTTCAGTAAAGGCCGTTCCGGTCATTCCTGAAAGCTTTTTGTAAATACGGAAATAGTTCTGGAATGAAACGGTCGCCAGTGTCATACTTTCTTGAAGCACGGACACTTTTTCTTTCGCTTCAATTGCTTGGTGAAGCCCTTCGTTGTAGCGACGACCCTGCATAAGTCGACCAGTAAATTCGTCGACAATCACAACTTCACCTTCTGTTGTCACCACATAATCTTTATCGCGGCGGAAGATAGTTTGTGCACGCAGCGCTTGATCAAGGTGATACACCGATCGCACATACTCAGGGTTGTAGAGATTCTTTACTCCTAGGAGACGCTGTATTTTATCAACACCCTTATCTGTTAACGACACCATGCGGCGCTTTTCATCGAGAGTATAGTCAGCTTCTACAAGCTTCGCAGCAATTTTTGCAAACTGCTCGTAGTTTTCTGGGTTCTCAGCAGCTGGAGCGCTAATAATCAGTGGCGTTCGTGCTTCATCAATCAAAATACTGTCTACCTCATCAACGATGGCAAAGTTCAACTCGCGCTGACGAAGCAGCTCTAACTCATTCACCATGTTATCGCGCAGATAATCAAATCCAAATTCGTTGTTCGTACCGTAGGTAACATCTGCTGCGTAAGCTTCTTTTCGGGTAACAGGGCGGAGCTTTTTCATACGAGGATCGTCGTGTTTCTCGTTTTCGTACTCAGGGTCAAACATGAATGATGCTTCGTTAATAATCACCGCCGTACTGAGGCCAAGGAAGTGGTATACTTCGCCCATCCAGCCAGCGTCACGTTGCACCAGGTAATCGTTCACACTCACAACGTGCACACCTTTTTCTTCCAGGGCGTTCAAGTAAACAGGAAGTGTTGCGACCAACGTCTTCCCTTCACCGGTCTTCATTTCAGCAACGCTCCCCTCGTGCAGGACCATTCCACCAATCAACTGCACGTCAAAATGGCGCATTCCTAGCACGCGTCGGCTCGATTCACGAACGAGCGCGAATGCATCAGGCAAAATAGTATCGAGTGATTCATTTTTCTTTTGCAGACGTTTTTTGAGGACATCTGTTTGCTTTTTTAGCTCAGCTTTAGACAGCTTCTTGTATTTTTCTTCAAGACTATTAATAGTGACAACTGTTTTCTGAAGTCGCTTCAATGTTTTTTGTTGTGGGTCACCAAAAATTTTAGTGAGCGCACCTTGCCTGCTAATCATGTATACCCTGCCTTTCAGGAAGTTTGGTCGGTCTCTATATTCTACTGAATATTATACGATTTTAAGGGGATAGACACAAGGCAATTAGACTGTTTCTTTGCCAAGAGAGTGCTTTACGCGACTGAGGAGTCGCCGATTTCCCACATGAGCAATGGATGTTTCTTTATATTTACGAAGTTGCGCGAGGAGCTTTGCCTCAACAATATCAATAGCGGCCATCATATTGACGGTAGAATCTTTTGCCGTCAAACGCTTTTCTGGAACATTCATAATCACTTCGGCTTCATATTTGTTGCCGTGATCTCGATTCACCTGCTTCAGTTTTACATCAACCGTGACGCTTTTTCGAGCATGCTTCGGTAAGTACCGATCAAGTCTCCCGATTTTCCGAAGGACGTACCGTTTGGTCGCCTCGTTTACCGTATATTTTACTCCTGATATATCTACTGATGCAATCATGAGAAGCCTCCTTGTTCGGTTGGTTGCTCCTTCTATTATAGCACTGTTCGGCCGCCCATGTAGGGCTGCAAGACATCAGGAACACGCAGTGTACCGTCGGAATTTTGGTAGTGCTCGATAATCGCTACGAGTGATCGTGCCAACGATACTGCCGTTCCATTGAGGGTGTGTAGGACGCGAACAGTTCCATCAGCACCGCGAACGCGAATGTTCAAATTACGCGCCTGGAAATCGGTACAGTTCGATGCACTTGTAAGTTCACGATACATTTCATCAACTGGTGACCAGTATTCAATGTCATATTTCTTGGCTGCTGGCGCCCCAAGGTCACCACTTGCAATATTAATCACATGGTACGGAATACCAATCGCTTGCCATATTTCTTCTTCAATCGCCAACAGGTTATTATGTACCTCGACACTCTGTTCTGGTGTCGTAAAAGCATACATTTCAAGTTTATTAAACTGGTGAACACGGAAGAGGCCCCGAGCATGCTTACCATAAGTACCGGCTTCTTTTCGAAATGATGGACTGTACCCCATGTAATACAGCGGTAATTGTGCTTCATCAAGAATCTCATCGGCGTGATACCCAGTCATCGGAATTTCAGCGGTGGCAATCAGCGTCAGGTCTTCACCTTCAATGTCATATGAATCACTCTGGTCGCTGGAGCGCGGCGCAAAGCCAGTACCCGTTGCGATGCGGCTATTCACCATCGCTGGAACGCTTAAAAAGGTAAAGTTCTTTTTTGTCAGCATTTCAATAGCGTACTGAGTAATTGTGTTTTCAAG
>Ga0136601_1000582_pt1 | contig 15012 bp, 10 predicted proteins | sample AntRauMFilla2699_FD_181020 | JGI IMG/M metagenome (GOLD analysis project Ga0136601, IMG submission 181020) | Saline lake microbial communities from Rauer Islands, Antarctica - Metagenome Filla 2 #699 | ecosystem: Environmental > Aquatic > Non-marine Saline and Alkaline > Saline | place... | reverse complement strand
CATTGACAACTGCATAACTACAGGAAGCGTCTTATCAGGAGGCGCTTCCGAAATAAGTCCTAGCGTGGAATCGACGCCCGCTAGGCGTGAGTGCTGTTCAAACATTTTTGCGTTAGCAAAAAAAGTAAGAACAGTGCACGTTCACACTGTTCCGTTACTCGCGTAATTACAGTGTGGACACATCAGGTATCGTTTATCGGGTCTGACTTTTCGTACCTCTTAGCCGAGCGTACAGGGTCTTTTCGTCCCCGATAAACAACAACAAACCGAGGTACAGATAGTTTTGTATCTGTCTGTGCCAAACAAACACTCAATAGTTTGTACAGCGGTGTGAGAAAGCGTTTTTGCTTTTAAACCCAAAGTGCAAACACAAATTGTACAGCGGTGTGAGAACGCGTTTGAGCGTTCGCAAGACCTTGCCAGATATTTTGAGGCAACGAAAAATATCGACAAGGTGTACAGCTCCTGTAAGAAGCAGCAGTAATGCTGTGGCCATACAGAAGTCGCGAAAGACCTCAAATGTAGATTTTCATTACCTCTGTACGATTACAAATTGTACAGCGGTGTACAGCATTCCTTACGGGAATGTAAGGGTGTATGGTGGATGCCTTGGCTAGAACAAGCGATGAAGGACGTCGAATGGCTGCGATAAGCGTCGGTGAGGTGCCAATCAACCTTCGACCCGGCGATGTCCGAATGGGGAAACCCCTCTACTCTCAGTAGAGACCTACGTACGTAGGAGCAAACCTTGGGAAGTGAAACATCTCAGTACCAAGAGGAACAGAAAGCAATATACGGAACTTTCTTTCTGACTAAAACTCCAGACTTCGGTCTGGGCCATTGAAGTCAGGAAGAAGGTTCTTGCGATTCCCTGAGTAGCGGCGAGCGAAACGGGAACAGCCCAAACCGTACGTATTTATATGTACGGGGTTGTAGGACAAAGTTTGCATTTAGTTGCGAAGAGTTACCAAGTTGAGTTATAGCAAAAGTAGCTGGGAAGCTACACCCTAGGGGGTAATAGTCCCGTATGCGAAATGATTCAGCCTCTTTTGACTTTGCTCCTGAGTAGTTCGAGACACGAATAGCTCGAATGAATCTGCCGGCACTAACCGGTAAGGCTAAATATTGTTCTAGACCGATAGTGAACTAGTACCGTGAGGGAAAGGTGAAAAGAACCCCGGAGAGGGGAGTGAAATAGATCTGAAACCATACATCTACAAGGAGTCGAAGACCTGCGGGTCGACGGCGTGCCTATTGAAGAATGAGCCGGCGAGTGTACCTTTATCCTTCGTCTAAGTGGCAATCCCACGTAGGCACAGTGAAAGCGAGCGTGAATAGCGCGTTTAGGGTAGGGGTACGACCCGAAGCGGGATGAGCTTGCCATGAGCAGGGTGAAGCGGAGGTAAAACTCCGTGGAGGCCCGAACCGGTTGGTCGTTTAAAGCCATCGGATGACTTGTGGTAAGGAGTGAAAAGCTTATCGAATTCCGTAATAGCTGGTTCTCTCCGAAACAGCTTTAGGGTTGGCGTCGCGTGATCCCTCTGGGGGTAGAGCACTGGAAAGGAAGAATAGGGAGAAATCTCGTCTTTCTTATCAAACTCCGAATACCAGTAGGTTATAGCGCGGCAGTTAGACTATGGGGGCGAAGCTCCATTGGTCAAAAGGGAAACAGCCCAGATCGCCGATTAAGGTCCCTAAATATATGCTCAGTGCAAACTGAGGAGGTGAGGATTCATCAACAGCCAGGAGGTTGGCTTAGAAGCAGCCATCCTTTAAAGATAGCGTAACAGCTCACTGGTCGAGAGTCCTTGCGCCGAAAATGATCGGGGCTCAAGCATATTACCGAAATCGCGGATTGGCACACTTCATTTGGGAAGTAAAACAGAAACATGCGACAAAAAGGAGTTGCAACATGAAAAATTTCTTTAAAGGAATGACATATAATCATTTGATCGGCTTTGGTGCCGGCGTGATTGTATTCCAGTTGCTTTTGCAAATCGCAAAAGCGTACTTCAACTGAAGTCTCTACGGGGACTTCGGTTCCCAAATGAAGTGTGTCAGTGGTAGGAGAGCGTCCTGTTCTGCAATGAAGCCAAGGGGGAACCCGCGGTGGAGCGTACAGGAGTGAGAATGCCGGCACAAGTAACCGCAAGACGGGTGAGACCCCCGTCCGCCGAAATACCAAGGTTTCCTGGGCGATGGTGATCATCCCAGGGTTAGTCGGTCCTAAGCCGATCCCGAACGGGGGAGGCGATGGATAGTAGGTTAATATTCCTGCACACTGTTATGTTCCTATGGAGGGACGGAGCGTTGTACTTAAAGCATCTTATTGGATTGGTGCTGGAGTGCTGAGGAGGTGTCTTAGGTAAATCCGGGACACAATACTCCGAGGTAAGTCTGAACCTGAGGCCACGGCCGATGGAATGAGAGGAGCACGCTTCCAAGAAAAACTTCGTTTGGATTAAACATACTGGTACCGTACCGCAAACCAACACAGGTGGTAGAGTCGAGAAGACTAAGGCGAACGAGTGAGAGGTCCTTAAGGAACTCGGCAAAAAAGCGGCCGTAACTTCGGGATAAGGCCTGCCCTCATACCTTCGGGTATCAGAGGGCCGCAGCGAAAGATTTCCTGCCGACTGTTTATCAAAAACACAGCTCCCTGCGAACTCGCAAGAGGATGTATAGGGGGTGACGCCTGACCAATGCCGGAAGGTTAAATATGGAGGGTGAAATGATCTTCGGATTGTTTTGCTGGGCTATATAAGCCCCGGTCAATGTCAGCGATAACTATAATCGTTCTAAGGTCGAGCACATTTCTTTTTGAAATATGCTCGACGGATTGGAACGATTATACTCGGATAAACAGCCCCAGCCACAGTTACCTTGTCGAGTAGAAATATTCGACATAATCCAGACCTAGCCAACAAGAGACCAAATGCTAGGCACCTGACCAATCGCTTTGCGAGTTGAAGGTGAAGATAGAGTCCTATATGTGTACAGTGTCGTTAAGGGCGACACAGAAGATACTCTTTTGAGTATCGGAAAGAAGGAAAGATAGAGCGTATTTCCTTGTCGGGTAAGTTCCGACGTGCACGAATGGCGTAACGAGTGGGAAACTGTCTCAAGGACCTGCTCGGTGAAAATACAATTCCGGTAAAGATGCCGGGTACCTGCAGTTAGACGAAAAGACCCCAGGAGCTTTACTGTAGCTTCGTATTGGGGCTGTTGAATTTATGCGTAGTATAGGTGTGAGACTTTGAAGCGGGCTTTTGGGTACCGTGGAGTCGCCAGTGAAATAGCACCCTTAATTTTGGCAGTCTCTAACCCGGCTGGAAAAACCAGTCAGGGACATTGCGTGGCAGGCAGTTTTAGTGGGGCGCTACCCTCCTAAAGAGTAACGGAGGGGTCTCAAGGTCAACTAGGCGCGAATGGAAACCGTGCCGATAGTGCAATGGCAAAAGTTGGCTTGACTGTAAGGCGTAGGTGCCAAGCAGACACGAAAGTGGAGCATAGTGAACCGATGGATCGCTTTAGATGCGTCCGGAGATTACCCGATAAAAGTTACCCTGGGGATAACAGGCTAGTAGTGCCCAAGCGTCCATAGCGACGGCACTGTTCGGCACCTCGATGTCGGCTCGGCTTATCCTGGGGCTGGAGCAGGTCCCAAGGGTTTGGCTGTTCGCCAATTAAAAAGTCACGCGAGCTGGGTTTAGACCGTCGTGAGACAGGTTGGTCTCCTATCTACTGCAGGCGTCGAATATTGAGGAGATTTGTCCCTAGTACGAGAGGACCGGGATGAACTAACCTCTGGTCTACCGGCTGTCGCGCCAGCGGCACCGCCGGGTAGCTATGTTGGGAATGGATAACCGCTGAAAGCATCTAAGCGGGAAGCCAACTCCAAGATCAGTATTCATTAAGTTCCCTGAGAGATGATCAGGTTGATAGGCACTAGGTGGAAGTGCAGTAATGCATGGAGCCGAGGTGTACTAATAGAACGTAGTTCCCGTAGGGAATGCTGTACATCGCCCAGAGCGATTACAATTGACGCAGCGCTTCGTTGTGCTGCGATAATAAAACACTCGCTGGACCTCGTGTCCCACTCGTGTTTTATTTCTTGCATGCCTCGCGCTGCATTCAATTGATAAAAGCTCTGGCAAGAAATACAATTTGTATTGATGTGTATAAAAGGTTTGTTAAAGAAATTACAGAGCGTAAGCGACAATAATTTCTCAATCCCTTTAGTGGGAAGATATCTAAAAAAAGTAGTTATGCAATTTGAATACAGTGAAGTGGTTAGCAATTTGGCTAAAGAGCTCCCTTAATACGCTAAGTATTTTTTGAGTAATATAGCGATTGCGACCACATATTTATGGCATGAGTTCGACAGTGAACCCTAAGACAGCGCAAGCTGGATCATGCCACCAAGTTCTTCAGTCGGGCCATGGCGCAGTCTGGTAGCGCGTCGGCCTTGGGTGCCGAATGTCGCAGGTTCAAATCCTGCTGGCCCGACCAAGAGTTCACTTCTCTATAAACAAGTGACTACTTCACTGTATTCAAGACAGTCAAAACACAATCAAACAATTGAAGGTTTGAAGTTGGTGGTTCAGCAAGAGGGGTCCACCTGTTCTCATTCCGAACACAGAAGTTAAGCCTCTTCGCGCCGATGGTACTGCATCCGCGGGAGAGTAGGTCACCGCCAACTTCAAGTCTTCAATAACAAAACACACCCGTAAGGGTGTGTTTTGTTATTGATGCTGCGAAAGCAGCAAAGACCGTAGAGATGTAGCTCACCTTCACGGATGATTTTTCTAAGAATGAAAAATCACTCGCATAAATTCAGAATAGTCGTTACACTCGTTTCTTCATTTAACTTCAAGTCTTCAATAAGAATAAAACCAGCTCCGGCTGGTTTTTTCTTACCTCGACTTTTATTTTAAACCCTAGGGTTACCCTGGGAAAATGTAGTTGGCGTTATCCGTATCACCACAAGAGTATTTTCATTTTTCTAATTCGCCAGCTCATAAGAAAGATTGGTCTTGTCTAACCTAGGGTTACCCTAGGGAAACCGTTCAAAAAAATTTGATCCCAGGCCGGTTTCAAGGCCCGCATACTATTTTCCCTAAGCCAGTCTTAAGGTTCGCGTATTAAGAATATGATTCATCAACAAGTTGCTGTAGCTACAGCGGTTGCTACTAGTTGCAAGGTGAAAATCTAATATAGCTTCAGGTGGTTCGTAGTTTGCTATACTATAAGGGATGAGTAAAAAAGTTTTATATATTCTCATACTAGCTCTGGTAGCGTATATCATCTGGTTGCAGTGGCTGCAACCGCAACCGACAATAGCTCCTGTCGAGGAGGAGCTAGCTGAAGAAATCGATACTGAGAGGACGGTCACACCAGCCGCTCGCGAAGCGAGTGAACAAGAGGAAGAGGTTATCGATGAGGCTGTAGAGAGGGTCGTCGTTAGTGGTACGTACGTTGGGCTACGTGACACGGTGGGCGGTCAGTTTGAAGAGACGTCTACTTTCTTGCTGCTCGACGATGGAACAGAAATTGTCTCGATCGACCTCGCGCCGCTCATCGGTACCCAAAAAACCGGTATTGAAAGTGAGCTCGGTATCACTAGAGGTGATCGGCTGGAACTGCAAGGGGATTTGATGAACGACTCCTTTGAGGTGCGTGCTATTGAGGTGGTAGGTGAGTAGTTGAAAAATCAGCTTGTTTCTATATAGTAACTAAGCATTTCAGTAATCGACTGCGTCAATCGAGTCGGTGAATGGATGTGGCGTATTGTAGAAGGCTCTTGGGTCAGGTTGCAGCGTCAAGGCCGCGGTAAGCTCTGGTCAAAGACCAGAGGCGGCACAACGAGTGGTAGCTGTTCGTGCATGGCCGTGCATTGACTACAGCTGACTGATGAAACCTCATATGAAAATATTAAAGCGCTTCTTCATATGAAGTAACCGCATGGTGGCAGGCTCAAAACCTTAAAAGCCTCGTGCTAGGGGTTACAATAGGTAAATGTCGCACCAAGAAAAATGCGGTGAAGTGACCAATCATTAGAGGGCGGATGCAGCCGGCCCTACCACTCATATACATGGCCCCCCATCCGCCTGGTTGACACCGGCGGGTTTTTTCTTGGCTGGTGGGGAGGGGAGAAAAATAACGGTAAAAATCATGGTACCATGGCGGGCATATGAAAGATTTTTTGTTGGCAGTGGTCTTTGTAGGCCTGTTTGCGGTGTTGTTTCTCCCGCTCTACGTAGAGAACGATTTTTATTTCCCCTTTATTACCGGTAAGAACTTCGCCTTTAGGATCATTGTTGAGATCGTCTTTGCCTCTTGGGTAGTGCTGGCTCTCCTTGATACGCAGTACCGACCCAAGTTTTCGTGGTTTTTGCCGACCTTCGGTTCGCTTTTAGTGGTAATGGCTGTGGCTAACGCGCAAGGAGAGTACCCGCTCAAGAGCTTTATGAGCAACTTTGAGCGTATGGACGGTTACGTCACGCTGGTGCACGTAGCGATGTTTGCACTCGTACTCGGTAGTGTCTTCACAACTAAAAAAGTGTGGTCGTACTTCCTACACACGTCAGTTGTGGTTGCTGTGCTGGTGGCGCTCTACGGGCTCGGTCAGCAAGCCGATATCTTTGGTGGTGCTCGCGGTTCGCGAGTTGATTCACGGCTCGGTAACGCAGCCTACATGGCGATCTACATGCTCTTCAACGTCTTTTTCATCTTCTACTTAATGCTGCAAAATCGAAATACGACGCACCGAGTGTTGTATGCAGCGGCGGCATTGATACTGGTCTACACCATGTTGCAAACCGGTACGCGAGGTACGTTCATCGGTTTGGCAGCTGGCTCCCTCGTGTCAGTCGGGTATATTGCTCTCTTTGCCCGCGCCGACGACACGTTACGCAAGTTTGCGGTCGGTGCCCTGGCAGCTCTCATTGTGCTTGGTGGGGTATTTTACGCCTTTAAGGACTCTGCGTTTGTGCAAGACAACGGCAGCTTAAGCCGGATCGCTAACATCAATATTCAGGAAGACCTAGAAGTCCGCAGCACCATTTGGAGCTTAGCCTACGAAGGTTTTGAAGAGCGACCTCTTCTCGGATGGGGGCAGGGTAACTTCAACTATGTGTTCAATACTCACTATGACGCAGAGTTGTATAACCAAGAACAATGGTTTGATCGCGTCCACAACCTCTTCTTCGACTGGCTGATCGCTGGCGGTATCCTTGGAACCATTGCGTATTTCTCAATCATGGCAGCAGTGATCTATTACTGCTTTGTGGTACCGGTACTCCTGAAGCGACCATCGCCGTTTACCGTGCCAGAGCAGGCGGTACTCGTAGGGCTCACCGTGGCGTACCTGCTCCATAACTTTGTGGTCTTCGATAACATCATTAGTTATATCTTCTACGCTGTACTGCTTGGTTTCATTCATCACAAAGTAGCAGCACCGATCGGCGCTGTCGAACGCTTCAAGATCTCAGATCGTATGGTGACACAGTTTGTTGCTCCGGTCATCTTAGTAGTGCTTGGCTTCACGATCTACTTGGTCAACGTCCCAGGTATTATGGCCGCTGGAGATATCATTGATGCTCTGACACAACCAACTGTACGCGGAAGACTCGAAGAGTTCCATAGTGCAATTGAGCGAGATTCCTTTGCTCGACAAGAAGTGGTAGAACAACTAGCTCAACAAGCGATGAGTATTGCCGGCAACCAAGACGTGTCTCCCGAAGATAGACAAATGATCATCCAACGAGCCGAACTAGAGCTCTTGCGACTCGCTGACGATAAACCCGGAGATGCTCGAGTACACAACTTCATTTCTTCGTTCTATCGGACAATCGGCGCCTTACCACAAGCACGGGAGCAAGCAGCCATCGCTCGTTCGCTGTCTCCAGACAAACCCGGGCTGATCTCAGAGCAAGCACTCTTGGAGATCCAGGCTGAAGATCTTAAAGCAGCTGAGACGTTTTTAAGAGAATCATATGAGCTGGTCCCCGAAAATGAACTGACAGTGGTCTTCCTCTCGAGTGTCCTCTTTCGTCAGGGCGAGGGTGAGGAGGCGAAAGGAGTGATCGGAGAAGACTTTAAAGAGGCAGTAGCAATGAATGACTACTCCCTAAGCTCAGTTGAAGTCGCCCAAGACTATGAGTACTTGCGGGAACTATTTGAGATCCGCATTGCCAACGAGCCAGACGTAGCGCAACACCGAGCGAGTATTGCCTTCATTGAATATCAGCTGGGTAATACAGACCGCGCTGTCGACATCCTCAACCAGTCAGCTGAAGATATTCCAGCCTTTAGTTCCCGAGCGTTGTGTTATGCGTCCAATATAGAAAACGGCCTCGATCCGGCGACACCATGTGAGGATGCGCAAGCAACTGAGTAGTCATGACAACCAGCGAACACGTCTCATTACGAGAACACACCACCTTTAAAACTGGTGGAGGTGCTCGTTATCTTTGCGAGGTGCAAACTTTGGCAGACCTCGAGCAGGCACTGCAACTGGCGAAAGATGCAGAAGTGCCGTGGCTGGTTGTAGGTGAAGGCTCTAACCTCCTCGTAGCTGACGAGGGGTATCAAGGCGTAGTCATGAAGCTTCAACACGATGCGGTTGCAGTACAAACGCAAAAAGATGCAGTGTATATCACAGTGGGGGCAGGTAAAAACTTCGATGAGCTGGTCGCGGAGACAGTACAACGTGGCTGGTGGGGACTCGAAAACCTCTCGCACATCCCAGGAAGTGTCGGGGCAACGCCGGTTCAGAACGTGGGTGCCTATGGTGTTGAGGTGAGTGACCTTATTACTGCGGTAGAAGTGTTTGATGTCACGATCGGCAAAGTGACAGAACTAACTAACCAAGACTGTCGGTTTGAGTATCGCCACTCTCGTTTCAAAGATGAGCCCGGGCGATACATTGTTTGGTCGGTCACGTACCAACTCTCGCTTGAGCCACAGCCAGTGCTGCACTACAAAGACCTGAGAGAACGTTTCGGCGATACTGTCCCCACTCAGCAAGCAGTTCGCGACGCGGTGATCGACATTCGAGCAGGGAAGTTTCCCGACTGGCACACAGTTGGTACGGCTGGCTCATTCTTTAAAAACCCGCTCATTTCTTTAGAGCTGTATCACTCATTACTTGAAAAGTATCCAGAGTTACCAGGACACATCTTGAACGACAATACGGTAAAGATACCGTTGGGTTGGATTCTCGATAAAGTCCTCCACTTAAAAGGCGTACAAGACGGAGCCGTGGGGTGCTACGAAGGTCAGGCGCTGGTGATTGTGCATGACGGCAGTGCAACGAGTAGCGATATTGTTGCCTTTGCTCACTACGTAGGAGCGCTGGTCTTCGAAGTGACAGGGATTACGATTGAGTGGGAAGTGACACCGGTGGGGTTCCTTCGGTAAACGGTGGCTGATCCGTAAAGACCCGAGAGGCGAAATCGTCACTTAAAATCGGACAGGTTTTGTTTTTGAATAGTTTGTGACGGTGGCGCGCAATCAGTCCGTAGATGCCATCACGCAGCAAGCGGGGGACGAGCAGTGCCAGAAGGACAACTTTGTGCGCGCCACCAAGCGATGCCACCGCGCGTAGGACAGCAGTTGAGCTGTGGTAGTATGTCCCGTCTGGTTCAAGGAGCCAGAGCGCTTCCGTGTCGGTGAGGTTGTTGTTGGTAAAAAAGGTCTGGGCGTAGCTTCCAAAGAGAGGAGTGAAGTACAACTGCCGTTTTTTATCTCGCTTGAGTACGTACTGGGCCCAGGTCGTACAAAAAATACAGGTATCATCGTAGATAACAATACGGGCGTCTGTTGGTGCGTGTGTCATAAACCTAGTGTACCAAAAAGCGGATACAAATGTAGAAGAGTAACATTATCCCCACAACGAGCAGAAAGTTACTTGTCAGCAGACGGACATGTATTCATAATAGTTATACGAAGACATTCTCGGGATGATAGTTCTTTTTGAGTGAGAAGTCGGAGCGGTCGATACATTTATTCGACATCAATTCATTGACATATGCCAGCAGCAAAAAAGAAAGCCAAAAAAGCAGTTAAGAAGACTGTTCGTAAGGTAGCCAAGAAAGCACCTAAAAAGGCTGTAAAGAAAGCAGTGAAGTCAACGAAAAAAGTTGCCAAAAAAGCAGTGAAGAAAACTGCTAAGAAAGCTACCAAAGCGAAGAAGACGGTAAAGAAGGTGGCTAAGAAGGTAACGAAGAAAGCCACCAAGAAAACGGCAAAAAAAGCTCCAGCACGCAAGAAAAAGTAATCCACTTGCGTGTCAAACTTATCGAATAATCACCAGGCTCCACCCTGGTGATTGTTTGTTTTAAAATAGTGCAGGTCTTACATTCAATAAGTAACCGCAACACTTGAGATAATCAAGTGTCATGCCATACAAACATCTATCAATTGAGGAACGTGAACTAATTCAGAAGTTGATCTGGGAAAAGCAATCAATCAGACATATTGCCCAGGTATTAGATCGCAGTCCATCTTCAATCTCTCGTGAGATACAGAAAAACAAACCACCAATACGCAAACAATACACCCCCAGGCTAGCTCATGAACGAGCGGTTGCGAGTCGTTCATCTCGTGGTGCTCCAAAGCTAGAAAAAGACGCTGAATTATATGAGTACGTGAAGTATCACCTCAAACTTGGCTGGTCTCCAGAACAAATAGCACTGGTGTGTGGTGACATTTCTCATGAAGCTATTTATCAGTACGTCTATCGTCAGATATACCGAGCTGGTCACCGACCTGGCCGGATCCGCAGGATTCGGCTACTGGTACGCCGTGATCGAGGCCGAGCCCTGCGGATCCGGCCAGGTCGGTGACCAGCAGGAGGAATGCTGACGATCGACCTCAACTCAAGAGCAGCAAACAAGCTGTGCCACCTTCTTTGAAAAAGTTGAGGCATAGCATGAAAAAGGCCAAAGGCCGAAATGAGACCGCGCGGTGATCATTCCCAGAGAGGGGATGGACGCCGCGCTTTTTTCTTTATCTATACTTATACACACTGCCCGTGTCTAGTGTCAATTACCTACTGAAGTACTTGATACTATTATAGTATGAGTACCTCCTTTAACTACTACTGGATCACCCTACGCCCACTAGTAGTCACTATCTTACTGGGACTAGTAGCGGTCCTAGCCATGGTCTTTGCGTACACCTTGTACGAACCACGGGAGCCAGTAGCTGATGTCCCCGCAGAGGTACCAGCGGGTTTGACCTTAGAGGAGGTGGAAGCGCAGTGGGGAGAAGAACTCATCCCGTCGGGCAAGATCTACTTTACCGCCACCAATCCAGACAACGGCCTCCCGTACACCTATGTCTACGATCTCGATGGTGATTACATAGAGCAGGTGAGTGAGTATGGGTATCAAACTGAGTTTGAGTACGTTGGTGATAATGAGTTTCTAGTAGTTGCATACGATGGCGTTACTGAAAGTGTAGACAACCCAGATTTTCTGCAACCGGCAATGATAAATACTGCGAGTTACACAATTAGATATCTGCAAAATACTTCCGCTTGGGGCGAGTCTCAGCTTACACTTGCTGCGAGTAGTTCCCGGTATATAGCGTGGTCAGAAAAAATTCAAAATATAAACTTAGTTGAAGGAGGAAATCAACTTACTAACTGGCGAATAGTAATACCTCAAGAAAACGGTAAAAGTGATTATATAATTGAGAATGCATCCAATCCAAAGTTTGTAGAAGAAGGTGCAGGCCTAATGTATATAAAAAAAGACGGTATTTACTATAGAGATTTAAGTAATAACACAGAAGAACATGTTGGTCGAATATATGGAAACTTGTCATATTTTGATGAATTTGTAGTTTCCAATGATCGTCAATGGCTAGTTATGACGTTGCCGACTGCTGGTTTGGTGTCAGTTCAGTCACTTGATCCTGTCACGGGTCAATATGATGAATACGCAATGATTGCTGGAGAGGTCGGAGAGTATATATCAGTTCAGATTGATCCTAGTAACTCGATGTATGCTGTTTTACAGCAAACTGATAACAAGGCTTTGGTGCAAGTAAGATCATTTTTAAGTACCGAAACAGTGAAGGAATTTCAACTAGTGGGCGAGTCTATAAACCCATTAGTACTGGAGGATTGGGAGTATTTTAATGAATAAAACAGTTGACATAATTTTATAGTGTGCTATTAATAAGCAATCATCGCAAAAAGGAGTATGTCGATGAAGATCCTTATGGTACTGGCGGCGTGCGCCGCGACAGCCGCAAACGCTAAGGGAGAGGCTCCGACGAAGGGAGTCCTCACGCCGACCGCCTTCGCGGCGCACGCCGATGCGTGCAAGCTGCAGCAACGGTCGAAGTCCTGCTTTGTCGTTGAGAACTATTCGACGACGGCAACGGGCATCGTCCGTCTTCTGACGTCGGTTGAGGCAGCTGCCTTGGCGGAGCAGGCCGAGGCCGGCTCGAAGGTAGCTGCTGCAGCACTCGCGTCGGCAGCAATCAGGAGCGAGGTCGTCGATGTCGACGACCTCAGGTAAACGAACGCGGTAGGCGTTTATAGAAAGAACGCCTACCGCCCCAAAAACAACCCCGGGTTTACTCGGTGGTTTTTTTGTTGATAGTTACTCATGCTCCTAGGCTGATGCAGTATAATAAATGCATGAGAATACCTGCAATGTTAATAGTATTCGTACTGACGATACTTATAACCATAAATTTCTGGTCAGTCACTTATGCACAAAATGTCAGTATTACTCCAAACGGAGATGGAACGGTAACTAAGTCTATAGATAGGAGTTCGCCGCCGGGAGGAACTACGGATACGGGCAGAAACACACCTTCAGGTAGAGACATTTACGAAGCTCAGTCATCGGGAACAGTTACAAAAAATGGCAGGACATACAATGCCGGGACTAAAACTTATGCTGTTGCAAATGACGATGACGATGACGATGATCGCGGTCCAATGGCGATTGATATTTGCGGCTTCTTCGACGACCTTAATCATGTCACACAACGCAGTCCGCATATGGTAGATAGCTACAAACAAGACTGTTTACCATCTACCACCCCAGGCGGTTTCGACGACGATATTGTCATCCCCAACACCCCCGCCGTCGACTTCTCCACCCGCAACCTCTACTTCTGGCGGGTACTCCCTAACGGTTCCTACGACAAGAGTGTCGACGAGAACCGCATGCTAGTGGGTGAAACATACGTCCCAGTACTGAAGATGGACTACGACTCCTTCGAAGGTGGTACACCAAGCAACGTTGAACACCGTGATAACAGCTCCGCCGGTGAAAACGGTGGCTTTCCTGTCAAGATGACGCTCTGGGGTGGTGTCAGTGGTGGCTACCAAGAGTTCCGCACCAATGTCAAAGCGGCCGACGGCAAAGAGATCGTCTTCCCACCGGCCGTCTTTGATCGTACGGGTACGCATAGCTACCGCGGTTGGATCGACCCGAGTGATAACGACGGTCCTACCTGTGGTAACTCAGGCTGGGGCTGTGTGAACGAAGGCACTGGGAATGATGGTGCTGATAGCTGGGGTGATAACTCACTAGGTGAAGAGTTCCGCGTCCTTGACCCCAGCGTGACACTTGCTACCAAACTCCGCAATCGTGATGGTAGTATCCGCAAGGATACGTACAGTGAAGCGAGTCGAGTCTTGCCACCGTATAACCACCCGCAGGGTGATTTAGAGATAGCGCTTCACATGAGCTGGTCACACGCTAACGTATTTGACCGCTGTACGTTAGAAGGACGAAAGATGGACCGCTCAATCTTTAAGACCTTCAACACCTTAACACCGCGCATCGACCTTACCGACAATAGCGATCGCTTTGAAGAGTATACCGATGTTGGTGAACCTGGTGAGAATAAGTACTACACCTACACTGCAACGTGTCGCATTGCTGGCTCTGACAGAACAGTCAGTGATACTCTACGTGTGTCACGCCTTGATAGTGACCCTAGTCTGAGCTCCCTGGTCACCGTTGCCACTCACTTACGTAATCGCGATGGTAGTATCCGCAAAGATACGTACAGTGAATCCGACCGGGTACTACCACCATATAGTAGTCCACAAGGTGACTTAGAGATTGCTCTCCACTTCTCCTGGGAAAAAGCTAATGTCTTCAAGCGTTGTACGTTACGTGGTTATGATATGGATGGCAAAAAATTCCAAGACTTTAATACTAGTCCACCACGTGTGAACTTTGATGATGTGAATGACCGTTATGAGATATACACCAATGTTGGTGAGCCAGGGGAAGGTAAAGACTATACCTACACCGCCCGTTGCTACGGTGATGATCTTAGTGCACCAATGGCGATAGATTCAGTCATGGTATTACGAGAAGATGACAATCCAAATATCCCATCAACACCATCAACACCATCAACACCATCAACACCCGAGTGTAATGACGGGAGAGACAACGACGGCGACGGCACTGAAAACCAAAACGACCGCGGTTGTGGCCGTGAACTCGATGACGACGGTAACCCAACCGGCACCTACGACCCTGATGACCCTGACGAAAGTGACGAACCCAGCTGCCAAAATAGAATCGATGACGATGGTGACGGGTACATCGACTACCCAGACGACCTCAGTTGTGTGAGCTACACAGACAAAGTTGAAAATGGTGGTACTCCAACCATTACAGCAACGCCGACACTACTGCGGGCTGGAGATGAGGTGACGGTTGAGTGGAACACCGCCGGCAACAACGGCTGCACCCTTTCAGCTCAATTTAGCAACCCCGTGATAGGGAGTGACCCCAGTCGTGACACCTTGACTACCTCAGCGTATTCTCGCTACTACACAGGCACCGCTACCGACAATCCAGAAAATGCCACCGTCTATAGCCTGACTTGTGCTGGACAAGAACCCGTAGAAGCAACGGTACAGGTGTTACCAGAGTTGTATGAGACGTAACGACAGGACGTAGCGGGATGTGAGAGATGATGACAAGTCGGCCGTTGTGGTTGGCTTGTTTTGATATA